>Ga0209534_10000965_pt1 | contig 31172 bp, 31 predicted proteins | sample COG_07_FD_184751 | JGI IMG/M metagenome (GOLD analysis project Ga0209534, IMG submission 184751) | Pelagic Microbial community sample from North Sea - COGITO 998_met_07 (SPAdes) (version 2) | ecosystem: Environmental > Aquatic > Marine > Neritic zone/Coastal water | place: Helgoland, sampling...
GGTAGACACAAGGGACTTAAAATCCCTCGATAGAAATATCGTGCCGGTTCAAGTCCGGCCTCGGGTACCACATATTATGAAAAAAAATTGGCTTGTTGCTACATACAAAATTAACGAAGTTAGAAGAGTAGAAAGTAGTTTATCTAATCAAAAATTTGACTATTGTTTACCAAAAATAACAACAAAAAAGATCAACTCTAATCCCAAAGTAGAAGTGCTTTTTCCCGGCTATATTTTTGTTAATACTGGTTTTGAAAATTACTCAGCTCTTAAATATACGATGGGTATAAAAAATATTATAAAATTTGGAGATAATATCTCCTGTATCTCTGATGAAGAAATTGAAGCCATGAAAATGGCGGAGGAGACATCAAAAATAGATCCAGTAGCTTCACAAATACAACTAGGACAAGATGTCATGATTGCAAAAGGTTCTTTAACAGGAAGTATCGTAAAAGTTTGCTCACTTGCTTCTAAAGAACGAGTTAGCGTCCTTCTTTCTTTTCTTGGCTCTGTGAGAAGAGTTACTATCCCAAAAAAAGACCTTATCTTTTAAAATACATTGACTATAAAAACACAGAATAATAAAATAGTTCAAGTGTTGAACGGTGCTAATTAAAAAGAATTATTTTAATTATTAATCCGTGCGGTAGCTATGTAATCCAATTATTTTTTGATACATAAATCAATTCTGCTAAATTAGCAATCTCATGACAAAAGACCAAAGTATTACAGAAGATCAATTAGATCTTATGCATATCATTGAAAAAGATGGCAGAGCATCTCAAAGACTAATATCTCAAAACTCTGGCTTCAGTATAGGAAAGGTCAATTATTGTCTTAAGGCATTGATAAATATTGGGTTTATTAAAATACATAACTTTAATAATTCAAACAAAAAATTAAATTATTCATATATTTTAACGCCGAAGGGTATCCAAGAAAAAACAGCTATAACAAAGCAATTTATTATCAAAAAGAAACAAGAATACGATAAACTTAATTCATACCTCAATACATAATTTTTTATGCAAGAAACACCTAGCAGTAAACATACCAACGATTTTGATGATGAAATAGATCTTCGAGAACTTTTTTATATTCTATTGGAGGGAAAATGGATTATTGTTTCTCTAACGGCTTTTATATCTATTATTGGAGTTATCTATAGTCTCCTTTTACCTAATATATATGAATCTAAAGCTATGCTAGTTCCTGTTAATTCATCTAGCGGTATTTCTGGAGCTCTTGGAAGTTATAGTGGCCTTGCAGGGCTTGCTGGGATAAGCCTGCCTTCTGGTGGTGATGAGGGTAATTCTGCAAAAGCAATACAAAAGATTAGCTCTCTGAGTTTCTTTGAGAACAACATACTGGTAAATATTCACCTGCCAGATCTTATGGCCGTTAAATCTTGGAACTCTAAAACAAATACTCTTGCTTTTGATGAGAATATTTTCAATACGAAAAGTAATACTTGGATTAGAGATTATTCATATCCTCAGCAACAAATACCTAGTTCCCAAGAAAGCTATGAAGTTTTTAAGCAGCACTTAAGTTTAAGTGACGATAAAAATACTGGCTTTATCACCCTATCTATCAAACATCAATCACCATTTGTTGCGAAGCAATGGGTAGAGCTGGTTGTTAATGAAATTAATGCTTTTTATAGTCAAAAAGATAAATCAGAGTCAGAAAAGGCTGTTAGTTATCTTAATCAACAAATTTCAATGACTGGTTTGTCTGAAATCAAGCAAGTCTTAGCGCAGCTATTGCAAGAAGAAACTAAAAAGTTAACCCTAATTGAAGCCAATCAGTATTACGTTTTTGATTATATTGATCCTCCTGCGGTAATGGAAAAAAAATCAGAGCCTAAAAGATCTTTAATTTGTATCTTAATAGCTCTATTGGGTGGGATGCTAAGTATTGTTTTAGTTCTCATAAGGCATTATGCAATGAAGCAAAAGGTCGCCTAAGTTTCTAGATCTCAATTATTAAATTTATAACGAGCTAACTTTTGATAAAGGTTTTTATCGCATTCTAAAGGGTAGTTTTCAGAGTTTCTGGAGTCTATAAAAAGAAATAAAATTCTTAAATAAATTTCCAAAGTAAAATAATCGATTTACATTGTATTAAAGTTCTAAATTTGACAAATAAAACAAAAATTACGGTTGTGGGTTCTGGCTATGTTGGCATGTCCCTTGCAGTGCTTCTTGCTCAGCACAATGATGTGATAGTTCTGGATGTAGACCATGCACGGGTTAAAAAAGTCAACAACAAACAATCCACCGTGGCTGATGCTGAGATTGAAGACTTTTTAACTCAAAAAGAACTTAGCCTCTCAGCGACATTAGATAAGCAGGCCGCCTATAAGGGTGTCAGCTTTGTTGTGGTAGCAACGCCCACCAACTATAACCCTGATACCAACCGCTTTGATACCAGTTCGGTAGATAGCGTGGTTAGTGATGCTCTTGAGTTAAACTCGGATGCATTGGTGGTAATTAAATCCACCATCCCTGTGGGCCACACAAAATCACTGCAAGAAAAATATGCAACAGATCGTGTGATTTTCTCGCCGGAGTTCTTGCGAGAGGGCCAGGCCTTAATGGACAACCTGTATCCATCACGGATTATTGTGGGCAGTCAGCTAGAGGCTGGAAAAGCCTTTGCTAACCTCCTAATGAAGGGTGCTGAAAAAAAGGATATTGAGACATTATTTATCCGCTCGACAGAGGCCGAAGCTGTGAAACTTTTTGCCAACACCTTCCTTGCCATGCGAGTATCGTTCTTTAACGAGCTTGATTCCTATGCACTGGCACGTAATTTTGATGCCAAGAGCATTATTAATGGCGTATGCCTTGATAATAGAATAGGTGAGGGGTATAACAATCCATCTTTTGGTTACGGTGGCTACTGCCTGCCTAAAGATACTAAGCAGCTGCTGGGGGACTATGATCAGGTGCCTCAGACATTGATTCAAGCGATTGTATCTTCAAATGCTACGCGAAAAGATTTCATTGCCGAAGAGATACTGAGGTTAAAACCGAAAACAGTTGGTTTTTTTCGCCTTATTATGAAAGAAGGTAGTGATAATTTTAGGTCCTCAGCTGTTCAAGGAGTTATGAAGCGGATTAAAGCAAAGGGTATTGAGGTGTTAGTATTTGAACCCCAACTTGACGCAGAAATTTTTTTTGGATCAGAGGTTATAAAAGAAATAGATCAATTTAAATCGCTAAGCGATGTAATTGTTGTAAATAGAAATGCCGAGTGTTTAAATGATGTTGCTGAGAAGTGTTTTTCTAGGGATATTTTTGGTAAAGATTAAATAACTTTTAACATTACCTGTTTTTTAAGAAGATTTTTTATGAATATTATTGTTAACGATTACCAATGCCATGCCTGTGTGCGCAGTTCTTTAAACTTAATCGTTCTCCACTAGCGAGGGTTACCGCATTTTGCAAAAAACTAACTTCTCTTACAATTTAGTAAAAGATGAATTATCCACAAAGCTTACAGCACTTCTTGGCCCTAAGGGTTGGGTCGGTCCTAAAGACTGTCAGCCATGGCAAAGAGATTGGTTAGATCAATATGGTGAAACTCCTTCAGGTGTGGCTCGGCCAAAATCAACCTCCGAGGTAGCTGAAGTTCTTCGTCTTTGCTACGCTGAGGGTGTTCCAGTGGTTCCTCAGGGTGGAAATACTGGTCTTGTTGGGGCCGGAGTACTTGGCGCGCCTGGTGGCGTAATTCTCTCTCTTAGCCGAATGAATGCTATCTCATCTCCAGATTTATCCAGCGCCAACATCGTGGTGGAGGCTGGAGTTATTCTGGAGCAATTACATCAGTCTTTGGAAGGGTCAGGCTTGATATTTCCAATGCATCTAGGTTCTGAGGGTAGCGCGCAGGTCGGCGGATTGATTGCAACAAATGCGGGTGGCAGTCATGCTTTTCGTTACGGAATGATGCAAGAGTTAGTCCTAGGGTTGGAGGTAGTGCTTGCTGACGGCACAATATGGAATGGGATGCGCGCCGTACAAAAAGATAATGCAGGCTATCAGTTAAGAAAACTTTTCTGTGGATCAGAGGGGACTCTTGGGATCGTGACGCGAGCCATCCTAAAACTATCAGCTGAACCAAGACAGCAGTTCACAGCTTTGCTTGCGGTCAGAGATACGCCAGGGCTGGTTAAACTGGCAACAAAATTAAGAGCGGAGGGAGGAGAATTTTTAACCGCATTGGAATTCTTTTCAGATGTTGGTTTGGGTATTGCCCTTGAAAATATTCCTGAACTTGTTTTCCCGTTAAAGAGTCGAGCATCATTTTATGCACTTGTTGAGGCTGGATCTGGCTCAATGCATGTGCCGCTTGATCAAATTGTAAGCGGTGTAATGGAATGGGGGATGGATGAGGGTATCATTATAGATGGCACTATAGCGATGTCAGAAACCCAGCGGACAGCCTTGTGGCGTATGCGTGAAGAACAACCGGAGGGACAACGCCGAAGTGGGGTTCAACTCAAGCATGATATTTCAATTCCTCCTAGCCAATTAGTCGATTTTTTACATGGTGCAAATGATGTTTGTAGTAAAATTCTTGAAGGAGTAGTAATTAATTCGTTTGGTCATTTACTTGATGGGAATATTCATTACAACCTTTCGCCACCCGCAGGGCAGTCTGATTTTTCTGGCCTTGATGCTGAATTTTCCCTTAAATTGGGTAGCTTAGCTACTATGATGGGTGGAAGCTTTGCTGCAGAGCATGGCATTGGTAGGGCAAAAACCATGTTGGCAGATCTTTTGCGAGATCCCGCGGAACGAAATATGATGGCGCGGTTGAAGACGGCGCTGGATGACAAGGGCCAGCTTAATCCTGGAGTGTTAACTTCCTCTTGATTAGATTTAATTGTTATACTAGGCATGCTATTCATCGTGTATAGCTGGTCTGGTAGGGTTTTTGGGCAGGGTTGTAATTTGGTTTGATCTGAAAAAAAATACATCAGTCGAAGCCGTCTTTCACCCTTATATACGAATATAAGAAACTATGCGATTTGGTTATTAAACAAAATGGACAATATATATGATTAGAGTTAATGTTGTGGCGGGTTGCTCAGGCACATGCCTATGGCCTCTACCTCGAGCAACTCACCTCAAGCAATTTTTAGCTCTTCATTGTGAAGATGCTATGCTTCAGGCTACATTTAAGAGTTTTAAAAAATGAAAAAAGCGTTAATTACAGGAATTTCAGGTCAAGATGGTTCTTATTTAGCTGAGTTTCTTTTGGATAAAGGGTATGAGGTACACGGTATTAAACGGCGTGCTTCATCGTTTAATACACAGAGAATCGATCATATTTTTCAGGATCCCCACGAGAAGAACAAACATTTCTTTTTGCACTATGGTGATTTAGCTGACTCATCAAATTTAACTCGCATTCTAGATTTGGTTAGACCTGATGAAGTCTACAATTTAGGTGCTCAATCGCATGTAGCAGTTTCATTTGAAGTCCCGGAATATACTGCAGATATTGATGCTTTGGGAACTTTGAGGCTTCTAGAGGCAATAAGATTCCTTGGTTTAACTAAGACAAAATTTTATCAAGCCTCTACCTCTGAATTGTATGGCCTTGTGCAAGAGACCCCTCAATCTGAGACGACACCATTTCATCCCCGGTCACCATATGCAGTCGCAAAGATGTACGCGTATTGGATAGCGGTGAATTACCGGGAAGCATACGGAATGTTCGCTTGTAACGGAATTTTGTTTAATCATGAATCTCCTCGTCGTGGAGAAACATTTGTTACACGCAAGATCACACGTGGATTATCAAACATTGCTCAGGGTTTAGATAACTGTCTATACATGGGTAATATGGATGCATTGAGGGATTGGGGGCATGCCAAAGATTATGTTCGTATGCAGTGGATGATGCTTCAGGCTGATGAGCCTGATGATTTTGTTATTGCCACAGGCGTTCAATATTCGGTTAGACAATTTATTGAGTGGACTGCTGAGGACCTTGGAATTAAATTAAGGTTTCAGGGAGTTGGGCTTGATGAGGTGGCTGTCGTCGAATCTCTTACAGGGGATGATGCTCCATCATTGCAAGTAGGCGATGTTGTTTGTCGCGTAGATCCTAAGTATTTTAGGCCTTCCGAGGTTGAAACACTTCTAGGAGATCCTGCGAAAGCTAAGAGCATTTTAGGTTGGGAGCCTATGATAACTGCACGAGAAATGTGTGCGGAAATGGTGGCCGAGGACTTGCGCGCGGCTAAGAGAGATATGCTACTCAAGAGTCATGGGCACCATGTCCCAGTTGGTGTCGAATAAAATATTATAGAGGTGTGATATTGTGAAAGTCCTTATTACAGGTGCATCCGGGATGGTTGGTCAGGAGTTATCCAAACTCATGTTAAATGCACATTGCCCGTCTTCTTCTGAGCTTAACCTAATGAACCCTGAGGCAGTTAAGGACTTTATGGAGCGCGGAAAATTCGATTATGTTATTCATTTAGCCGCGTATGTGGGTAGTCTCCATGATAATATTGATAACAGAACACGTTATTTTGACCAAAATATTCTAATGAATACCATTATCACAAAATATGCTTATGAAAGTGGTGTGAAAAATTTTTTAGGTATTCTTAGCACTTGTATATATCCGGATAATATAAATTCATTTCCCATTAAAGAAGAAAGCCTCCATGAGGGAGCACCACATGCCGATTTAATGTCTTACGCATATGCTAAAAGAAGCCACGCGGTTCAGTTAATGGCATATAAAGAATCTTTCGGTGTAAATTATAACTACTTAATACCTTGCAATCTTTTTGGTTTGGTGGCGGAATCCCATAAAGGTCGATCACATTACGTTAATGATTTGATCCACAAAATTATTCACGCGAAGAAAAACAATGAAAGTGCTATCACCTTGTTTGGAGATGGAAGTCCGTTGCGTCAGTTTATGTATGCTGGAGATTTTGCGAGGGTAATTAGTAATTATGTGAATGAGGGGCAAACTGGCTCATTTAATGTGGCTCCCGAGATCAATTTAACTGTAAATCAAATAGCGTTGCTTGCACTTAAAGCTTGCGATGCAGAACATTTAAGTATTAAGTACAATTCAAGTAAACCAAATGGTCAGCACAGAAAAGATGTTGATACAACTGCATTGAAAGACGCTATGCCCAACCTTAATTTTATTGATTTAGCTGCCGGTATTAGAAAAATTTATGACATCGAAACCATTGGAGAATTTTAAAATCAAAAATAAAACTATTCTGATTGGACCCACAGGATTCCTGGGTCCTGCCTTTTTAAAAATAGATCCTTCCATTATTGCAGTTGGAAGGTCAAAACTGCCAGTTGGCCTGGGGAATAGGTTTGTAAAAATAGGCAGCGCTCTAGATTTTAGTCCTCTGGATCATGTGGATTTTGACAGTGTAATATTTTTAATCGGAAGTTCAGATCATAAGATACTTAACGCGCATCCGACTATGGCAATAGAAAAAAATGTCTTGGCGCTTTCTGCCTTTTTAACTTATCTAAAAGTATCAGAACGTAAGATCAAAAAAGTCATCAATTTCACAACAATGCTTCAATATGATTCGTTAAAAATGAGTATTCCATGTGATGAAAGTCAACCTCGAAATCCTTATGTTAACAATTATGTAATGAGTAAATATATTTCTGAGTTGATTACTGAACAGTATCGAGACTCGTTCCCAATAATCGATGTCCGGATAAGTAATGTTTATGGCCCTACGGCTCTGTATAGGCCAGATATTGTGCCTTCACTAATTTGGAGTCTGCTAGAAAAGGGTGAGGCGATGGTTTGGAATAAATCGCCAAAAAGGGACTTTATATATGTTGAAGATGCCGTAACAGCAGTTCTAAAACTTATAGATAGCAGTTTTTCTGGTCCCGTAAACTTAGGTAGTGGTGTAAGTTCGTCTGTGCGTGAATTATGTGCCTGTATCGAAGATCTTTCAGGACTGAACGTGGGCGATCAAGGGATCCCAGTGACAGGTCATATGGAGTTCTGCCAAGACCTTTCCTTAATAAAATCACTCATCGACTGGGAGCCAATGTTTGATTTGGCTAGCGGCCTTGAACAAACTTTTAATCAAATGAAAGAACTACATGCAGACCGTATTGGTAATTAAATAAAGTACTTGTTTCATTGAATTTAACTCAACTTTTAATATTTAACTGGGAAATAGTATGAAATACGAACTTGCCTCAAGCACTTGGGATCAAAAGGAATTGGATGCAATTCAGCGCGTAATAGAGTCTGATAAATACTCAATGGGTGATGAGGTTTTAGAGTATGAAAAGAATTTTGCGGATTATTTTGGTGCTAAATATGCTGTCATGACAAGTTCAGGCTCAACAGCTAACTTATTAATGATAGCTTCAATGTTTTATACCAAAAATACTGAGCGCAGATTGCGTCGGGGGGATGAAGTTATTGTCCCAGCTGTTTCATGGTCAACCACCTATTTTCCTCTTCAGCAGTATGGTCTTAAGGTAAAGTTTGTCGATATAGATCGAGAAACGTTAAATATCGATTTAGAAAAACTTAAAAATGCTATTACTGATAAAACACGAGTAATTCTAGCTGTAAACCTACTTGGAAATCCAAATGATTTTGATGCAATGAGCTCACTTATTGGCGATAAAAATATTACGTTGATTGAAGATAATTGTGAATCCCTTGGCGCAACATATAACGAAAAGCAAGCTGGTACTTTCGGATTGATGGGCACATTCAGTTCATTTTTTAGTCATCATATTGCAACTATGGAGGGAGGTTGCGTGGTCACTAGTGATGAAGAGCTCTATCATATTCTATTGTGCATTCGTGCGCATGGATGGACGCGAAACCTACCTAAAGAAAATTGGGTATCAGGTACCAAAAGTGATGATCCATTTGAAGAGGCTTTTAAGTTTGTATTGCCTGGTTATAATGTGAGACCTCTTGAGATGAGTGGGGCTATTGGGACTGAGCAGCTTAAAAAATTACCGAATTTTATTGATATGCGCATAGCTAATGCCAAATATTTTGTAAGCTTGTTTTCTAACCATCCATACATTGAAATTCAAAAAGAAACTGGTGTAAGTAGTTGGTTTGGGTTTGCGTTGATTTTAAAAGAGAATAGCCCTATCAGTAGATGTGATTTGGTCAATATATTGACTGAGAACGATATCGAATGTCGCCCAATTGTAACAGGCAATTTTTTAAAGAATGTCGAAGTCTTAGAACATTTTGATTATGAGGTTTCAGGGACTCTTGAAAATTCAGAGTATATAGATGCGAAAGGAATTTTTGTGGGTAATCATCATGTTGATATTAAGGCGCAAATTAATCTTCTTTATAAGGTTCTAGATACTGCTCCAGCTTATACGCGCTGAGTGGTAAGGGTTTATAGAGCGAAACTATTTATCTATTTGCTAATCAAGTAGCTTACTGAGCAGTTCAACAAACATTATAACTCGCAACAAGGACAAGACATAAATGGCTAACGGAACGCTTAAAATCGGATTTATTGGATTCGGCAAATTCTCTCATGTCAGATTGGCAATTCTTCAGAAAGACCCTCGCGTAGTTATTGCTGGGTTTTATGACCCACACATAGAGAGAGGGCATGAGGAGATTCAAAAATACGATGATTTGGATGTCATGTTAGGAAAAGTTGAAGCCGTGCTAATAAGTGTTCCCCCTGCCCAAGCTCCTGATTATGTTATTAGGTGTTTAGCAAAAGGAAAGCATATTTTTTGTGAGAAGCCCGCTGCGATAAATTCGGATGCATTACGTAATATAGAACCGTACATTACTGACAATATTGTTCTTGGTTACGGCTTTAATCATAGGCAGCATGGCTCAGTTCGAAAAATTAGCGAGATCATAGATTCTCGTATATTAGGAGATGTTCTTTGGATGCGTGGTAGATATGGCAAAGAGGTAGACGATAGTTATAAAAGTACGTGGCGCTGTAAACCGGAATTAAACGGAGGCGGAATTTTGATCGATCAAGGCATTCATTTGGTCGACCTAATGAATGAATTCTCCGGTGGATTTGATTTTGCTAGCGCAGTTCTTAGTAATAGTTATTTGAATATTGAGCATGTTGAAGATAATGCGTTTGTGAACTTTGCATCAAAGAAAAGAAAAATCACAGCATCCCTGCATAGCACAATAACACAGTGGCGTTATCTCTTTTCTTTAGAAATATTTCTATCAAAAGGCAGCCTTATATTAAATGGGCTTAGAACTAATTCCGGTAATTATGGCGATGAGCTTTTGGTTGTAAAGCCAAATAACATAGCTGCATTAGAAAATGTTTCTGATGCAGAGTACCTGTTTGAGCATAATTTGTCATGGCAGTATGAAATGAATGAGTTTGTAGATGCCTGTGTAATTGGAAGGCCTTATAAATTCGCAGGTTATAATGATGCAGTCAAAGTGACTAGGCTAATAGATCTCATCTATAGTTCTGCAGAATGGGTATGATTTACATACAAAAAATAATGAGCACTGTGCTCGCGAATATCAACATATGGAGGAAATATGAAAGAGTTTTATAACGGTTATTATGACATTTACAAAAAATTAGCTTTTGACGAAAGTCTTTATCCCATTCTCACCGAGTTTAAACACTTGGCGGAAGAGGTAAGGTCAAACAATGCTAAATTAATTTTTGCTGGTAATGGTGCAAGCGCAGCAATCTCTGCGCATGGAGCTGTAGACTTCACTAAACAGGCAAAGGTGCGAGGAATTACTTTTAACGAGGCCGATCTAATTACTTGCTTCGCTAATGATTTTGGTTATGACAATTGGATGTCTGAAGGAATAAAGCACTATGCAGATCAAAATGATGTTGTAGTCTTAACAAGTGTGAGCGGCACATCTCCTAGCGCGGTCAATGCAGCGAAAGCGGCAAGAGATATGGGGCTAAAGGTTGTATCGTTTACTGGAAGATATGAGGATAATGCTTTACGTGAACTTTCAGATATTGGTTTTTGGGTTGATAGCCATGCTTACAATATCGTAGAGTGTATTCACATGATTTGGTTGACAACAGTTATTGACGCAGTCATTGGTAAATATGTTTATGAGACCTAGGCAGTAAGTTTTACTGGCTTTGGGTGGGTAATAGATGATATCTGTTGCGCTAAGATACTATATGCAAATTTAGACAAAATTTATGGACAACTTTCTTTTTAAGAGCGATCTTCGCACGGTCATTGCAGAGTATAGAGAAAAATGTTCTGAGATCGGCTTCCTAGATTTAAATCTTAGTATTGACCTCGATGATGCTTATTCTGTGATGTTATCTGCCATACAAAATAGTAACCAGGCCGTTGGCGCTTGGAAGCTCGGTGGGACTAATCAAAAGACTCAGAATACTTTCAAAGTTAGTGAACCTTATTTTGGAGCCCTATTCTGTGATGAGGTAGTCTTTATCACTGAAAATAAAGGCTCGATACCTTTATTACCCTCATTAAAGGGGGAGGCTGAGATCGCTCTACGTATTAGCGAATTCGGAGCAAAAAAGCGTAATAGTGGAAGCGAAGATGCAAGCTTGATTTTCGACGCATGGTCTGTTGCGATTGAGTTTCCATACTCGGTATTTTCTGATATTCCCGACTCGGGTATTGAAGCGTTGGTTTCTGACAGATGTGCTGCCGGAGCATTGGTACTTGGCCCAGTTAATGTCGGGCTTCCTCCGGAAGAGTTTTCAATTTCTATAGAAATTGTTGGTGCAGCGAAGTCTTGTGGTAACCAAGAGGATCTTTTAATGTCTCCGGTGGACGCAGCGCTGGATTTTAGAAAACGTGCCTTCTGTGGAGAGTTTGGTCTTGATGCAGGACAATGGGTCAGTACAGGCGGCATAACGGATTGCCTTCTATTAAATAAATATGATACTGTGAAATTAGAATTTTGTGGTGAAACAGTATATACCTTGGAAATCTGATGCTTTTTAAAAACAAAACTGTAGTAGTAACAGGTGGAACACGCGGAATCGGTGCCGAGATGGTTAAAATGTTTGCCTCTAACGGTGCAATGGTGATCTATACGGGGACAGATAGCAGTCATTTGAGAGACTCGCAAAAAACAACATCCGGTAATAAAAAATACGTACCTTTAAATTTAGATGATGACGTGTCTGTTGCATCATTCATTGAGTATCTCGATCGCTTAGGCTCGATAGACGTTTTAGTTAACAATGCAGGTATAAATAGGATTGATCGAGCAGAAAACATAGCATCCTGTGATTTTGAAGCTGTTATGAATGTGAATGTCAAAGGACCTTTTTACATTTCTCAAAAAGCTTGCAAAATGATGATGGTCAGTGGAGGGCACATTGTTAATATCGGTTCAATCTGGAGTACTGTAACAAAAGAGGGAAGGACATCATATTCAACCTCAAAGGCAGCAATTGCTGGCTTAACAAGAGCTTTAGCGGTTGATTTTGCGAGCCATGGCATACTGGTAAATACTGTTTCGCCTGGATTCACTGCAACGGAATTGACCTACCAAAGTTTATCTCCAAGCGAAGTAACTGACATTGAAGCAAAAATACCTTGTCAGCGAATGGCGAAGCCGGAAGAGATAGCAGAGTTAGTCTTTTTCCTCGCTAGTCCAAAAAACACTTACATCACAGGTCAGAATTTTTTAATAGATGGAGGGTATTCTATTGTTTAATGATTTTAAGGTTGGCTCTTATCGCGGAGACTATAGTGTCATCTTCACACCATGGAAAACTCAGCTAAAAAAAGAATTGTCTGAAGGTGATGTTGTTATCATAGATGCAAATATAATAAAGTTGTACCCATCAGTTATGGACTGTTTGAGTGATAATAAAACCATCGCTATCAATCCAAATGAGACTTCAAAGACTTATAGTGAAATTGGTAACACTATTGAAGAAGTAATAACTTCAGGTTTTTCCAAAAACAATAGATTAATAGCTATTGGTGGAGGTATTACTCAAGATGTGACTTCATTTGCGGCATCTATCTTATACAGAGGCGTAGACTGGCTTTTTTTCCCGACCAATCTGGCAACACAAGCGGATAGTTGCATCGGTAGTAAGACCTCAGTAAATTTAGGCTCATATAAGAACCAATTAGGAGGTTTTCACCCCCCGCGCAAAATTGTGATTGATTTCGAGTTTTGCAATTCGCTAGAGCCAATTGATATATGTGCCGGTCTTGGAGAAATGATGCACTATTTTTTGGTAGATGGTGAAATTAATCCTTCGTCGTTCATACACATCATTGAAGATGCGAAAGTTAACAAAAAAACCCTCGCAAGCCTGGTTGTTAAAAGTCTTTTAATTAAAAAGAGTATGATAGAAGTAGATGAATTTGATACAGGTCCAAGAAATGTTTTTAACTATGGGCACACGTTCGGTCATGCGATCGAGGCTGCTACGGACTATGAAGTACCTCATGGTATTGCGGTAGCATATGGTATGGATCTAGCAAATATTTTATCTGTAAAGGCTGGTCTAATTGATATGACATTGAGAAACAAAATTCGCCCAATGCTGAGGACTATTTCTAAGTCTAAGGATTTACCTTTAATTGACATGGTTAAGTATTTTGAGGCAATGAGTCGAGATAAGAAAAATATTGGCAGCGAAACCAAAGTGATCCTGACTAGGGGCTTAGGAGAAATGTTTAAGACTACATTAGTTATGGACCAAGAGACAAAGCATCTAATTTCTGATTTTTTTCAATCCAAACTATATTCAGTGAATTTATGAGAGATTTGGGAAAAGTCGTTGTAAACATTCCCGCCCGAGCTGGTAGCAAAAGGGTGAAGGCTAAGAATTTACGCGATCTCTGTGGCGAACCTCTCTTAAGCTATGCTGTCAAATGTGCTTTGCAGTGCGTTAATGCTGATAATGTTTTTGTCAATTCTGATTCCAGCGATATGCTGAGAATAGGCTCAGGTTTGGGTGTCAAGGAATATCGAAGGTCAGAATTACTCTCTTCAGATGACGCTACAGGGGATATGTTTACATTAGACTTTATAAAGAATATTCAGGTCGATACACTAGTTATGATAAACCCTGTCTGTCCTTTAGTCACCCCTCGAGATGTCCTCAATGCCCTTGACGCATTCAAGAAAAGTGATTGCGATACTTTGATTTCCTGTGAAGAAACACAGATGCAAACATTCTGTGATGGACAACCTGTCAATATTGACGTAAATACTCAATTAGAGCCAACTCAGAATAATAGGAAGATTCAGATTTTAAATTGGGCTGTTACTATTTGGGATACAGCTAGCTTCCTTAGTAATTATGAAGAAATGGGTTCGGCTTATTTAGGAAAAAATAGACTATTATTTCCATTAGATCCGCTACATGGAGTAAAAATAAGCAATGAAGCTGACTTCCTAATGGTAGAGAGCATCATGCGTGGGTTAAAAGTAAAACCCTAACTATTAATTTTTTGAATGTAAGGAATAACATAAAATTGAATAAGACTGATAAAATTGGTGTTTGTTCTAGATCATTTAGCCAGAATAATGCACTGCGTTCTAAGCTTCTTGAAGAGTACGAGCATGTTAAGTTTAATGATGATGGAATTTCTCTTTCTGGGGATAGCCTAGTAGACTTTTTGGAGGGGTGTGATGGTGCTATCATCGCTCTAGAAATCATTGATACCTATGTTTTGAGCCGACTCCCTAACCTTAAGTTTATTGGAAAATATGGCGTTGGCTTAGATAAACTAAATCTTGATGCTATGGACAAATATGGAGTCAAACTTGGTTGGACTCCTGGGGTTAATGCTCAGAATGTGGCTGAATACACAGTCGCTATGTGCTTAAATATGCTAAAACAAATCCCTAAATCCATGCAAGTTGCCTCAGATGGCTGTTGGTATCAAGTTAAGGGGAACCAACTATCCTCAATGACTTATGGAATACTGGGCTGCGGTCACGTGGGAAAGGCGCTTGTAACATTATTAAGAGGGTTTGGTTGCAAAATCCTAATTTGTGATATCAAAGATTTAGCAGACTATTGCAATGAATATGATATAGAGCAGGTTTTGCTAACGGAATTAGTTGAACGATCTAACATATTAAGTATCCATATTCCTAAGAATGCTACAACAACACATATTTTAGATGAGTCCTTGTTGATGAAAATGAAAAAAGGGTCATATATTGTAAATAGTGCTAGAGGAGGATTAATAGACGAGTCAGCGATTATTCGATTACTCGAGTCTGGACATCTTTCAGGTGCAGCCTTTGATGTTCTAGAAGAGGAACCTCCGATAGATACTAGGGTGATCGACCACGAGAAAACTCTTGTGACGACTCATATTGCGGGCAGTTCACACGAAGCTATATTGGCGATGGGTTTAGCTGCTATTAATGGATTAATGAATAATACAATAGCCAGCTCATTTAAAGAATATCAATAATAGCAATATCAATGCTACCTTCAAAACCAATAAACATCTATTCTCTTCAGCGTATTCGTCGTCTCATAATTCTACCTTTATGGCATATAATATTGCCGGGTATTGTGCAGACTTAGTTTCTAAAAAAGTTAGTAATTATAAATTTGGTAATTTTTAGTTCAGGTAACTTTTGAGGTTTCTTGTTGCGTAATACTATATAAATTATACAAACCTTAGTATCTTTTATTAAGTACGTTTTAACTTTTAATTCCTATTGAATTTTATGCTTAGATTATTGTTCGCAAATACAGCTAAAGTCATCAACTTCTCTAATCCGTTGCGTGCTATAAAGTGGCTATCAACTCTTGAACCCCATTACCGCCATGGGATAAAGTTTTATCCAAATTTAGACCTTGCTAGAGATGTTCTGGGGTTTACATTGCGCACAAACGAGCTCGGGTTGCGCGGTACGTCGCAAACAGATGCAGCTCATGTTATTTTGGGAACATCTTTTGCAATGGGGATGTCCGTTGACGAGGGTAAGAATTGGTATGATCTTGCCCTAGACGACTCGCTGTGGTTTAACGCGGCAATGCCTGTGGGTATTGCTAATAGTGTTATGTTGCTCGATGATCTATACAAAGGTAATAGAGATACGTTAGTTTATCTCTATCATCCAAATGTGTGGAGAATTTCAGAGAGCTACGATGCTGCTTATAAAGATAAGATGACAATTTTTGACAGGCAAGGATGGAAGACTGATCGACGATCAATGATAAAGCTTTATCCAAAATGGATTATAAAGGAAGGTTTGAAATGGATAACTGGGTCATCTATTTATTGTCAATGGGGCACGAAAGAGTTCCATTTTGATACTTTATACAACGCTTTTGATTTAAGTGAGGCTCGCGAGGTATTTTCGGCACAGCAAATGGCTATATTCAATAGCCTATTTACAACGTTTAAAAAGGTTGTGGTGGTTAGGGTCCCCATAAAGGAGGACAGTGTTCCCCTTTCAGAGAGAACAAAGGGTCTGACCAAGCTAAGAGCTGGCTATGATGAAATGTGGACCTACTTTAAGAATAATGTAATACAAGATGTTGATTGTTTTGACCTTGATCATGAAGAATTTTCATTCGAACATTTTCACCCCTACGATACTCATTGGAATGATTTGGGGAATAAGCTTTTTGCTGAGCGACTAAAAAGTATTTTAATTGATCGAGAGATTTCGGTTGCGACCGAGTAATTCAAGATCTTTTCTATAGAAAATTCTTAATACTCCAAGCGAGGATATATATAAAATTTCGGTTAATATAATTCTCAGCAATCATCAAAAGCTCTCAGGCTCTATGGCTTTTCAACTCACCTTTCCAAGTTTAATTAGATTTATAATATGACATAAAATTGCTGCACCTTGCTCGACAGCTATATAAAGACCTTTAGTATTTTAAGTCTTCTCCTGAAGTCTCGAATCTAATGGCTTTCTTGAATGATTAGAGGAATCGCAGAAACTTTAAACTCTTGGGAGTATTGTTAACCTGCCATCGTTAACCCCAATTATATTATATTTCAACTAATTATTAAGTTCTGTGCGCATCAATTGGCGAAGAGCGCAGCTCCTTAGGGCAACACTCCTCGTATACAATAAATACTCATTTTAATGGGATATACTATTTATAAAGCAATCGACAAAGACTTTATGTAGAAAGGTAAATTCATGATTACAAAAATTATTACGAATTTGAAAGATCCTAATGCTCTTATTAAGAAAATTGTAAAGAGACATAAAGATTCTAAAAAATTTGGAAAAGATGAAAAAACTTATTGGAATAGTTTAAAAGATATTCACGCAGGTAAGCCAGGGTTTGTTATTGGTAATGGTCCTAGCTTAAAGATGGAGGATTTAACGATGTTAAAAAACAAAGTCACAATTGCCTCGAATAAGATTTATTTAGCCTTTGAGAAAACAGATTGGCGACCAAGTTATTATACAACTGCTGATAGCATTCTTTGGGAAAAATTAAAATATGAAATTGGAAAATATTTTGAGCACATTCATATTCCCAAGTATTTAGATAAAGGCTCTGTAAAACAAGTAATGTACTGGAACTCAAAACCTATGGGGCGAAGTAAAAAGTTTTCTGGTGATATGTCTAAGCAAACTTTTAGCGGACATACCGTAACTTATGAGAACTTGCAGTTTGCAGTGCACCTTGGATTAAACCCAATCTATATAATTGGGTGCGATCATTATTATCCAGGAGAAAAAAATGTTAAGGCGGGAAAACCAATTAAACAAAGTGCAGATCAATCGCATTTTATTAAGGGGTATCGAAAACCGGGAGAAGTAGTTTACCCAGCTTCCATAGCAGATATGGAAAATTCATATAAGGAAGCTAGAAAATATGCGGAAGCCAATGATATAAAGATTTTTAATGCTACCCGTGGTGGTCATCTTGAGATATTCCAACGTGTCAATTTTGATGATATTTTAAATTAAACTTCTACCAAATTAAATAACGGCTAGAGATGAATGCTCATAAATTAAATGTTTGATTTTAATTTTAAGGAATATTGATAAAGTGATTTGTTGTGATAAATAAAAAAGTAAAGTCTTTTTTCCAAAAATTTTACATTATAAATAGGGTGATTTTGTCTGTTAAAGTAAAAAAAAGTGAATTTAGATGTTAAATTATTTTCTAAACTCTTCCATACTAAATTCTTGGTTTAGTCAGGTGGTGATTTTACTAAGTTCATTGATAGCTATTCCAATTGTTATTACGACATTAGATGTTGAAGAAATTAACGTATGGTTTTTATTTGCAACAGTTTTAGCTATGAGTCAGGGAGTTCTATTTGGGTTTAACGGGACATTTACAAGGTTTATCGCGTATTCATATGCTGGTGTAAAAATAGAAGAATTTAGAAATTTAAGACATAAGAAGAACAATTCATATTCTCAAAAAATTGATGATAATGAATTCTCTAGAATATTTTTTTTAATGAAGCGTGTTTATGTATTTTTAGCATCTTTATATCTGCTGGTTCTAATATTGTTTGGATTTATAGTTTTAGATAATCCTATATCGGCTTTAACTAATCCAAATAATGGATGGCTTGCTTGGCTGATAATTATGTCAACAACTACAGTAACATTAGTTTTTGGGTATTATCAGGTATTATTAGAAGGTGTTAATAAAGTAGCCTTGGTACAAAGAATACGGGGTACTGTAAACCTTATAGGGCTTCCAATCATACTAGTTGTTCTCTTTTTGTCTCCGACATTAGTTTCAATAGTTTTTGTTTATCAATTTGTTGCAGTATCCGCTTCTTTTACTATTATATATTTTGGAATTAGAGAAGTAAAAAAACTAGGCGTTCTGAATAACCATAATGGTTTTGATAAAAGTTTGTTTTTTGTAGTATGGGAAAGTGCATGGAAAAGTGGAATAACAACAATATTAGCTAACTTTGTTAAACACTTTTCAGCTATTTTGGTATCACAACTTTTTCTCCCTGCCCAATCAGCAACTTTTTTATTTACAAAACGAATTTTTGATGTGATTGAAAACTTTACTATCACCACATTTAAAGCTCGTGTTCCATTTTTGGCAAAACATCGTGGGCGTGGTGCGTATGAAACGTTTATACCCCTTTTACGCCAAACACAATATCTGACATATAGTGTTTTTTTAATAGGTTACTCTAGTTTACTTTTTTTTGGTGATGAAGTTTTATCTACTATAGGGAGTAATATTGAATTTGGCGATTTTAAATTAATATTGCTCTTTTCTTTTTCAACTTTTCTAGCTCGCTGGGCCGGAATGACAGCTGTTGTAGGTCACATGTCAAATTATGTTATTGATCACCAACATCTTGTGATAGTGTCTATTGTATATTTTTTAGTTATATTTATTTTTCAAAACTCATTAGGCTTACATGCTTTCCCATTTGCACTATTATGTGGTTATATGCTCTCCTCTCCTTTACTAATAAAAAAAATATATGCAACGATGCATACAACCTTTTTCATTTATGAAAAAAAAGTTATGCTTCCAATGTTGGGGCTTCTTATTTTAATAAATTTTATCTATTTATTAATTTTTAGATGGTAAAAACTATAAATAATATATTTGAATTTAAAAAAATCAACTCAAAATATGAATATAAATAATGATTCAAATTATAAACTTAGTACAACTGCATTATTAACAAATGTCGAGCCTAAAATCAAAGTTAAAGATAGCGAAAAGTTTAAATCATTTTTGTTTTTACCAAAAAATAATCAAAGATTTTTTGAGGGCGGTTTGCGACTAAAAGGCCGTTATAAAAGGTCTTTTAAAAACAAGCCTTTAATATCAATAATTACTGTTGTTTACAACGGTGCAGCTCATATAGAAAAGACAATACAAAGTGTTCTATTTCAGAATTATGACAATGTGGAATATATTATTATTGATGGAGGTTCTAGCGACGAAACTTTAGATATTATTAAAAAGTATGATGATAGTATTGACTACTGGGTTAGTGAAAGTGATAAAGGTATTAGCGATGCTTTTAATAAAGGCATTCGTTGCTCTTCAGGTGACCTGATCGGGTTGATAAATGCAGATGACTATTATGAAGAAAATGTTTTTGAACATGTTGTAAAAAAGTATATTAAAAATTTAGATTTAAAAGAATTAATTATTTATGGAGATACAAACAAAATAACTAGTGGTGGAGATAAGAAAGTAAAGAATAGCAGTAAATTAAGTTGGTTTATAAGCGTTCCTTTTAGTCACTGTTCTTCATTTTTAACAAGAACTTATTATAAAAAATATGGACTCTTTGATAATAATTATAAAATTGGCATGGATGTTGATTTACTGATGCGTGGGTTAAAAAGAGCCCATTATCTAAGAATTAATAATTTTATTGCCACCCAAAGAGATGGTGGTGTGAGTGATAAAGGTCGACTAGCTGGGTATAAAGAGTATAGAAAAATTGCTAACAAGCATTTTGGTTTCTTATTAAGCAACTTGGGTTATATAATCAAATTATTAATTTATTACAAAAACAAGGTTTCAAGATGAATGAATTACTAAGAGGTTCTGTATTTTATTTTATAAACCATATTCTAAATAAAATACCTTCAAGACGTATTCGCATGTTCATTTATTCAGCTTTATCTAATGGTGGCATAAGCCGTAAATCATCTATTGGCTTAGGTGTGCGTATTTTAGATATTAGAAATATAAAGATAGGCGCATTTACGAATATAAATTTTGATAGCATTCTTGATGGGCGCGGTGATGGTATTGAGATTGGTGCAAATGTTGATATTGCTGCACAGGTTAATATTTGGTCTCTTGAGCACGATCCCAATAGCGAGTCACATGAAAGTAAGAGGGGTAAAGTAGTTATAGGAGATTACTGCTGGATTGCAAATAGGGTCACTATTTTACCTAACACAACAATAGGCAAGCAACATATTGCAGCAGCAGGAAGCATAATGAAAGGCTTTTATAACGAATCTGATATTTCTATGAGCTCAAAATCTAAGGTTGTAAGCAAAAAAACAATACTTAGAAATGATAAATTAAAGGGATTACGGGTATTTAGGTAAGGTGCAATATACAGGTATTTTATATTTGATAGCCTCATTTTCTGCTTTTCCGGCTATTGTTGGAATTGCTATTATGTTTATCCTAGTTCCTTTTTTTGTCCTAACAAAGCGAATTAGGATAAGCCGTAAGCTACCAAATTATATTGCTATAGCTTTAATTATCTCTTTATCTCTATGGCATTTATTTTTTAATCCTGAATTTTTTAACGGAGGCTTGGTTCTCCATCTTATTTTTTTAATGTGTATAGCTCTCTTATTAAAAGAAAGAGAGTTTAATTTATCAAGTTTCATAACTGTTATAAAGGCATTAACCATACTTAATACCATCCTAGTTTTTTCCTATTTTATACCCAATCTTCGTGATATTTTTTATTTTGACATACTGGGCTTTTACCGATTTCAAGGGATATATTTAGAGCCATCTATTGCTGCAATCTCTTCAATATTTAATATTATAGTATTACTTCCTTATATAAAAAAAAATAAAAATTCTTTATATATTTTTATTAATTTACTATTTGTAATACTAACCTTTTCTGGTAGTGGCTTATTTCTATTGCTAACTACATTGTTTTTTTATCTTGTTAAAAATATTAAAGCTAGCAGCCTTTTCTTTAGTTTTTGTTTTCTAATGAGCCTTTATTACCTCATATTTTTGGCATTCCAAGATAATTTTATTTATGTAAGAATAATGAATATTCTCGATGGAAATTTTAGTCAGAGTACTTATATTCGTTTTTTTGCTCCTTTTGAATTTATAAATTATCTTTATAATTCAGTTCCATCTAATTTTCTCATTGGTGTTTCCGACCCCCGTCTATATATTGAATCAAATCACTCCGACTTCAAATATTTTTACTTATGGCATGGAGCGCCTACGTATGACTTAAACAATGGATATGCAGTTTTGTGGTCTTTATCAGGATTAATAGGATTAGGAGTTTTTTTTACTTATATGTTTTATCATTGGAAAAATAAAAATTTCTTACTCAATATTTTTGTTTTTTTTGTTCCCTTTTTTACCGGACACCTTGTTTCTATTATCTATTGGTTTTATATATTTATCTTTATTGAATTCAACAGGAGGAATTTCCTTTCAACAAAATAGCAATAATTGACCCATCATCGTACTCTCTTCCATATGATTATTTTTTTATAAATCATCTGCAAGGTGTTATAAATGTTGATTTTTATTTTTCAAAATGTTCTAGCAATTATGAATATATTGAAAAACTAAAGTTTTCAAAAAATGTAACTCTTCATGAGTACTCAGTTTCACCTAGCTCTTCTAATAAATTTAGTGGTTTAGTAAACTATGTAAAAATGTTGAAAGATATTTTTTTTAACCGTCATAGATATAAAAAAATTCATTTTATGTGGAGCATTTTCTTTTTATTCGAAAGTATATTGTTCATTTCAATAAGAAAGAAATTAGTTTTTACATTTCATAATCCAGTACCACATAGCTATAAGCATAAAGTATATTGGCCATATAGATTAATAATGAGACTGGCTTCAACAATTGTTTTTGTTAGCAATTACACGATGATAACTTTTCTTAAGAACTATGGACCTCATCCTAATCATAAAATTATTCAGCATGGCTTGATGCCCATAGAGAATTTTTCAGATACCCGAATAAATCTAAATACACATCTAGAAAAAGCAATATTATTCTGGGGAAGGGTTGAGGAATACAAAGGTGTAGATATTTTTGCTAATTTTTCGGGCAGTTATCCTCTAGAGATATACGGCAAATGGTCTCCAGATCTAGAAAATCTCAAGAAAAAGTTAAGTAAAATAAATAATATATTAATTAATGATAAATACTTATCGCTTGATGACCTTAAACAAATGTTGTCTCGTGATGTTATTTTTATTCTGCCATATAAAGATGCTAGCCAGTCCGGCATACTTTATACACTTCTCGCATACAGTAAAATTTTTGTCTCCAGTAATGTTGGTGAAAATAATTCGTTTTTAATTAAGCATGGTCTAGATCAACTAATTTTTGATCGAAACGATCCTGAGTCATTAAGCAAAGCTATAAAATATGCTTTTGAAGAATATAATGAAATTAAATCAAAATTATTCGAAATTAAAAATGAATATCAATGGAGTCAAATTATGGACAAAAAAAAAATATATGAATTATACAACCTCTAGTTTTTAAGCAATATTTTACATATTATTAATGCCTCAAATACTATTCAGTATCTATATACTAGTAAAAGTAATTTACTATATCTATGAAAGAAACCTCTCATTAAAAATGGAGCAATAGTTTGAGTATTTATGATGAATTAGTTAGTGTTATTACTCCATGTTATAACTCTGAAAAGCATTTAGAGAGATTAATAAATTCTGTATCAAGACAATCAATTAAAGTTTTAGAGCATATCATTATTGATGATGGCTCATGTGATAATTCACTATTGATGTTAGAAAATTTTGCGAAAAAAAATAATCATATTAAAGTTCTTTCACAAGAAAATTTGGGAGCAGGCGCAGCTAGAAATAAAGGTATTAAAATTGCTCGTGGAAAATATATTGCTTTCCTGGATGCCGATGACGATTGGCTTGAAGATAAATTAAAAAGTCAAATCGCTTTTATGGAGAATAATGAAATTATTTTTAGTTATGGTAATTATTTTAAGGTCAACGGTATAGATGAGTCTTCGGTTGGGCATGTAATTAGTCCAATTAAACTGATATATTCTGAGTTGTTGAAGGGTTGTCCCATAGGCTGTCTTACCGTTGCTTATAACCAGGAATATCTTGGTAAAATATACATGCCAAATATACGAAGAGGTCAGGATTATGCATTATGGCTGATAATAATGAGAAGTGGTATTGAGGCTCATAGATACCCTGGCATTTTAGCAAACTATAGAATTACAGATAATTCATTATCAAAGAATAAAGTTAAAAAGAGTTTAGATATTTTCAATATTTATCATAAACAAGAAAAGCTAGGATTACTTCAATCAATATATTATCTCATTTGCTTTTCAATTTCTTCATTAAAAAAATAGACTTCAAAAAAATTCGACATAATAGATGGATGTAACGATGCTACTTATTAGCCAAAGTTACCCAAAGTATTTAATTTTTTTATTATTTATCATTGAGCATATATTATTACTATCGAGAAGTATCATTTAATTTTATCATGTTAAAATGAATGCTCATGATGCCTGGAAACTTCAAAACGAAAAGTATAAAGAAAGTTAATATTTTAGGAATTAAGCTAATATTTAATACTTAAAAACCTTTTAATTTAAGCGGAGAAATTAAAAATGATTGTATCTGTAAATCAAATAACTCAGAAGAAATATAATATTCCTGATGTTTTGGATGATACTCAAAATATACAAAATTTCCTTTATAAAAATAAAGGTAAAAAAGTAATTGTAGTTCAGGGTCTTGGTTTTGTTGGGGCTGTAATGTCACTTGTTTGTGCTAATGCTTTAACGGAGGAATACGCAGTTATTGGTATTGATCTTGCTAACGAAAACACTTATTGGAAAATACAGTCAATCAATGAGGGAGTTTTCCCACTCATTGCTGATGATCCAAAAATAATAGAATTTTTTGATAATGCTAAAACAAAAGGCAATTTTTTCGCAACTTATGACCAAGCAGCCTATAAGTATGCTGATGTTGTTATCGTAGATATTAATTTGGATGTTCAAAAACAGTCATTTTCAAAAGGTGGGTTAAAGGATTTTGATGTTAACTTAAATGCTTTTAAGACTGCTATTAAATCTATCGGAAGTAACTGTCGAGATGATGTTCTTGTTTTAGTTGAGACAACAGTGCCTCCAGGTACTTGTGAGCAGCTTGTAAAGCCAATACTTGAGAAAGAGTTTAAAAAACGAGGGATTACACTTTCAAATTATCATCTTGGCCATTCTTATGAAAGAGTAATGCCTGGGCCTCAATATATTGATTCAATTCGTGAGTTTCCCCGAGTATATGCTGGAGTTGATGAGGATAGTGCTAACTCGGTCGAGGCTTTTTTAAAAACAATTATAGATATTTCAAAATGTGAACTTACTAGGCTTGAACATACTAATGCAACTGAAATGGCTAAAGTTCTTGAAAATTCTTATCGTGCAATGAATATTGCCTTTGCGGTAGAATGGTCAAGATTTGCGGAGGAGGCTGGTGTAGATTTATATTCAATAGTGAATGCTATTAGGGCCAGACCAACTCATGCTAACTTGATGTACCCAGGTATTGGTGTTGGTGGCTATTGCTTAACGAAGGATCCTTTGCTTGCAAGTTGGGCACGCAAAAATCACTTTGGATCTGTGTCAGATCTTGAGATCAGTATTAATGGCGTATCTGTAAATGACCAAATGCCTATGTTTGCTTATAACCGCCTAGTTCAAGTATTCGGTGATGTAAGTGATAAGAAAGTTACTTTTCTTGGCGTGTCATATCGTGGAGATGTTGGTGATACTCGTTTTACTCCAGTAGAGCCGTTAGTAGAAATGGTTCGAAAGGCTGGAGCAGGGATAGTATTTCATGATCCATTTGTATCATATTGGGAAGAGCAGAACTGTAATGTTGAGTCTGATTTAAACGCCGTGCTTGATTCAACTACTGATTTAATTATTGTGTCTGCAGGTCATAGTCTATATAAGCTAGAATCAACGATTGATAAATTGATGACATTAAATCCGGTGTTAATTTACGATACTATCGGCTTGTTTGATAAAGAGCAGCTGTTAATTTTACAAAGCAAACACAAAGTATCCGTCTTAGGGCGTGGTGATTTAAAGTAACTAAATCGAGGTAAAGCATGAAGGAAGTATTGGTATTAGGCGGTGGCGGATTTATTGGTAGAAATATTGTTGATTTTCTAGTGAATAGGGGGGATTGCAATGTTACTGCAGCAGATATTAAAGAAGGTTCTAATTGGCACGAAATTGCTAAGGATCAGAGTAGGCGCGATCGTTTCAAGACTGTACTGGCAGATTTCACTGATATAAGTGCATTTGATAGCCTAAACCAAAATTTTGACGAAATCTATATGTTAGCCGCTGTTGTTGGCGTTAATCGAACTTTAAAGTTTCCTGAAGAAGTTATTAGAATAAATACGCTTTTAACGATAAATGTTCTGAATTGGATATCCCGTAATCCTATCAAAAGATTATTGTTTTCTTCATCCAGTGAAAATTATGCAGGCACCTCTGATTTATTTAATACAGAGATCCCTACAGCTGAGGATGTACCTTTATGTATTGGAGATGTAAAACATCCTCGTTGGACTTATGCGATGACAAAAATGCATGGTGAATCTGCTTTTATACATTCAGCTAAGGCATATGATTATGAATGTACTATTATCAGGTATCAGAATATTATTGGCCCAGAAATGGGATTTGGTCATGCTATTCCACATATTGTTGAGCGCTTTGTTAAGGGTGAACAGTCGCCATTTAAAATTTATGGTCATGATCAAACCCGAGCATTTTGTTATATAGATGATGCCGTTATGGGAACTGTAAGTGCTATGGAGAGTGATAAGGCGGTAGGTGAAATTTATCATATCGGGAGGCAAGAAGAAATCAATATGGAAACTCTGACTACTTATATAGGTCGGCTAATGGAGTATAAAGGGGAGTATGAGGCAGCAATGACTTATCCTGGTTCCGTTGCAAGACGTTGTCCAAACATTGATAAAGCAAAATCACACTTTGGTTATTCCCCCAGTATTGATTGGAAGAAAGCTGTTAGTTTGACTACCGATTGGTACCGTGAGTTTTTTACCTCCGGAAAATCTCCCCGGTCTGGTGGCTTTGAAACGCCAGAAACTGTTTTAGCTAAGGTAAAAAAGTAGTGAAAAGATTTTTAGATGTTGTTCTTAGTTTTTCGGCGTTATTAGTTCTTGCACCTTTTTTACTCCCAGTAGTCGTTATTTTAAGATTTACGGGAGAGGGGGAAGTTTTTTATATTCAGGAGCGAGCCGGTCGTGGGGGTCATTCATTCGGCTTATATAAATTTGCGACAATGTTAAAAAATAGCCCGAACATTGGTGCGGGCGAAATAACAGTTCGAGGAGATCCTAGAGTACTCCCGTTTGGACAGTTCCTCAGAAAAACAAAGTTAAATGAATTACCTCAATTGTGGAATATTTTTATTGGGGATATGAGCGTGGTTGGCCCTCGACCTATGGTACTAAATACGTATGCCTATTATACCCAGGAAGTGCGTGATAAATTAAATACGATTAGACCAGGATTGACGGGTATAGGATCTATTTTTTTTAGGGACGAAGAGCGTTACTTGGCTAATCGTGATCAACCAATGGAATTTTACAGAGAGCACATCATTCCTTACAAAAGCAATTTAGAGCTCTGGTTTGTCAAAAATAATTCACTTTGGTTATATATTAAGATTATATTTATTACAGCCTGGGTAGTTATTTTTCCATCAAGTACCATTGCTGATAAAGTCTTTGTTGGAATCCCCAAATGTCCAGATAATTTAATATAAGAAATCGTAATATGGACTATAATTACATAATAAAAAAGCTGTATATGCAGCTTTTTAATTTATAAGCATTTTAGAAACTTTTTCATTAGTAACATGCATATCGTTTATAATCGAGATATTTAATACAATGATCCAATTTAAGAACTTAAATCAAGAAATTCCTTACAAAATCTATAAGGATAAATATGACAAGGCTGCTAATGCTGGTCAAAAAAGTATTGAAGCTATTTCAGTTTCATCTTTTAACAAAGAAATACATGAGGTTGATTCCAGATACGTAAATCTTAAACTCATCATAAATGATGAGTTTATTTTTTTTAGTAATTACAACTCTCCAAAAGCATCTGCTTTTAGTTTGTTTGATCAAATAACTGCATTAATGTATTGGTCTAGTACCAATGTTCAGATTAGAATGAAGGCTAAAATAAAAAAAACCTCAAATGCATTCAATCAGAAATATTTTCTTGATAGATCAGAAGAAAAAAATGCATTAGCTATTTCGTCCAATCAATCAAAACCAATAGATAGTTATAACCAAGTAAAAGAAAATTATAATAAATCTTTAAAAAATGATGATTTAAAAAAGTGCCCAAAGTTCTGGGGGGGTTATTCATTTACACCTTACTATTTTGAATTCTGGGAAGGGCATGAGTCTCGATTAAATAAAAGAGAAGCTTATGAAAAAAGTGATGATAGTTGGAAGCACTTTATTCTGCAACCCTAGTAAAATTTTATTGCGTAATAGGTTAATTAGTATAAAATCATCCACAAAATGATTAACATCAAACCATCATAAATGCATAACATTATATTTAATACTTAATGTTTATAATCTTTTCTATATCACTAAAGGTACTCTCATAGCTTCTCAGAAAAAAAATATCACACCTATTAACGAAAAAATTCGAGCTAGCGAGGTTATGCTTATTGGATCAAACGGAGAAAAACAAGGATTGGTTGCTTTCTCTGTAGCCTTAGAATCAGCAAGAGTAGCATCCCTTGACTTGGTTCAAGTATCTCCATCTGATGCAAGTCCTGTGGTTTGTAAGCTTTTAGATTATGGGAAACATATCTTTGATAAGAAGAAAAGTCTTTCTTCTTCTAAGGTAAAAGTTAAAAGAAACACCACAAAAGAAATAAAGTTCAGACCCTCAACAGATGTTGGTGATTATAATATTAAATTAAAAAAGGTTAAAAGCTTTATTCTTGACGGAGATAAGACTAAAATAAGCGTCCGATTTAGAGGTAGGGAAATATTAAACAGTGATATGGGTCTTAATTTACTAAATAGATTAAGAGACGAGCTGAAAGATATTGCCCAGGTAGACCAAGAGCCTTCCCTTGAAGGTAGGCAGTTACTAATGGTACTTTCTCCTTTGAAGAAGAAGTAAATATAAATTTTATAAGAAGAGTAATATGGGATATAAGTTAAAAACACATTCTGGAGCTGCTAAGCGTTTTAAAAGAACAGGCTCATCTGTAAAAAGCAAAAGTGCAAATAGAAATCATATCCTTACTAAACAATCTACAAAAAGAAAAAGACATAACAGGGGCTTAAATAAACTATCAGGTATAGTTCTTAAAATGGCTTCAAAATTAATAAGAAGATAAATTATGCCAAGAACAACTAAATCAGTAACAGCTAAAGCAAAACATAAGAAAGTACTAAGTGCTACTAAAGGTCATTATGGAGCTAGAAGTAGATTATTTAGGACTGCTAAGCAGTCTAATATCAAATCTTTACAATATGCCTTCAGAGATAGAAAGAACAAGAAAAGATCTTTTAGGGCACTGTGGATAGCAAGAATTAATGCTGGAGCTAGAGAATTAGGAGTTTCATATTCTGTCCTTATCAACTCTTTAATGAAAAAAGATATTGCTTTAGATAGAAAAATTCTTTCTGATATAGCCATTACTGATAATGCAACTTTTAAGAAGATTGTAAAAACAGCTACTAGCTAGATATACTGGTTTTATGCCAGGAAACAAGGACATTTCACCCCCCAAGTTACTCAAAGATAGGGGTTCTCTTCATCCAATAAATCACATGAAAGACTCCATAATGGAGCTGTTAACATCTTTTGGATTTGAAATTGTTGATGGGCCTGAAATTGAAACAGAAGAATTTAACTTTGATATGCTAAACATTAAAAAATCACATCCTGCAAGGCAAATGCATGACACCTTTTATGTTGAAAACAAATCAAACCTTCTAAGAACGCATACTTCGCCCGTTCAAATAAGAGGTATGCTTGAAAAAAAACCACCATTAGCATTTATTTCTGGAGGTAAAGTTTATAGAAAAGATGATGATGCCACTCATCTACCAATGTTCCATCAGGTTGAAGGTATATATGTTGATGAAAATGTAAGCTTTGCTCAGCTTAAAGACCTAATTTATAAAATTATTCACTCACTTTTTGGTGATGATGTTGAATTAAGATTTAGACCTTCATATTTTCCATTTACAGAGCCTTCTGCAGAGGTTGATATCTTATCAAAAGAGGGTAAATGGCTTGAAATACTGGGGTGTGGATTAGTAAATCCAGTTGTTCTAGAAAATTGCAATATAGACTCGAATAAGTATAGCGGCTTAGCATTTGGTTTAGGTATTGAAAGAATAGCAATGCTCAAGCACGGAGTTACAGATATAAGAGAGTTTTATAAGTCTAACTTAGATTTTCTGAGTCAGTTTAAATGAAAATACCTTACAGACATTTAGTTCAACATATTGAAGAGAGTCCAAGCATTGAGCATATTTCTAATAAATTATTTCAACTTGGTCATGAGCACGAAATAGATGGTGATATTCTTGATATGGAATTTACTCCCAATAGAGGGGATTGTTTATCTATAAATGGATTACTTAGAGATTTAGCAGTTTTTTATAAAGTTGACCTTAACCAAGAGATATTTTCTGAAAAAATAAATGAACTTCAGTTAGATTTTGAGAATCTATCAGAGAGCATTTGCCCCAAAATATCATTTCTTAAATTAGAAATCGATCAAATTCCAGAAACATATAAAAACTCTTTAGATAATTACTTTACAGACCTAGGCCTAAATAAAAATAATTTTTTTACAGATTTATCTAATTATCTTTCCTATGAGACTGGCCAGCCAACTCATTGCTATGATGCGAGTACAATGAGCGGTAAACTTCTATTCCATGAAATAGAAAAAAATGAAGAATTTGAAACATTGCTTGATAAAAAAATTACTCTTACAGGTAAAAATTCAGTTTTCTCATTAAACGATAATATTATTAATCTTGCAGGAATAGTTGGTGGAAAGAGTAAATCCTGCTCACAAAATACAAAGACAGTAATTGTTGAATGTGCATTCTTTCAACCAGAAGCAATTATAGGTAAATCTGTAAAGTATGATATCCAATCAGAGGCATCGCATAAATTTGAAAGAGGTGTTGACCCTGATTGTCACGATAGGGTGCTCAGAAGGTTTATAAAGCTTGTTAGTGAGCACGCAAATATAAAAAATATGTCTATCATTTCTTTCGAATATGAAGATAATCCAATCCATCAGATTCCAGTTAATGTTAAAAAAATAAATCAAATTATCGGAATTAATATAAGTGAAAAGGAGTACTTAAACCACCTTTCAAAATTAGGGTTTGTTGT
>Ga0209534_10000987_pt1 | contig 30694 bp, 26 predicted proteins | sample COG_07_FD_184751 | JGI IMG/M metagenome (GOLD analysis project Ga0209534, IMG submission 184751) | Pelagic Microbial community sample from North Sea - COGITO 998_met_07 (SPAdes) (version 2) | ecosystem: Environmental > Aquatic > Marine > Neritic zone/Coastal water | place: Helgoland, sampling...
TGTCGAGTCAGCCCCGGTTGGACCTTGTGGTCCCGTAGGTCCTGCTACTGTTGAATCTGCTCCTGTTGGGCCTTGTGGACCTGTTGGTCCTGCTACTGTTGAATCTGCTCCTGTTGGGCCTTGTGGACCTGTTGGTCCTGCTACTGTTGAATCTGCACCTGTTGGTCCTTGTGGACCTGTTGGTCCTGCCACAGTTGAATCTGCTCCTGTTGGTCCTTGGGCTCCTGTTGGTCCTTGGGCTCCTGTTGGTCCTTGAGCACCTGTTGGGCCTTGTGGTCCTTGTGGTCCCGTAGGTCCTGCTACTGTTGAGTCAGCTCCTGTTGGTCCTTGGGCTCCTGTTGGTCCTTGAGCACCTGTTGGGCCTTGAGCACCTGTTGGGCCTTGTGGTCCTTGTGGACCTGTTGGGCCTGCCACTGTTGAGTCAGCTCCTGTTGGTCCTTGTGGACCTGTTGGACCTTGTGGGCCTGTTGGACCCGTTAAAGATAGATTAGATCTTTTTTTAATATTACCTGATGCATCAGATACAAGTATGTCTGTTTCTGTAGTACCTGTAGGTGTACCTGTTAATTGAAGAGTATCGAGTGCAGCATCTGATCCACTAACTATAAGTTTTTTCCAGTTTGGCATTTTAATGTTTTTATTATGGTTGGTTACTCTAAGAGCCCACTTCCGTTATGGCCTATAATATATGTTATAAATATTAAATATTATATTTTAATTGTAAAAAATATATAATATTTTTAAGTACTATATTCTATTATACTCCATCCCTTAGTTATTAAAGAATTATATGCTGTTATACCTGCTCCTGATTTGTTATTTCTAAGACGAAGTAATCCGTTAGATAAACCTGCAGTATCTAAATCAATTAATATATTATTAGTACTAGCTTCAGTCTGATTATTTCCATTGATTATCATATATGTAATTAAAGGATTATCTGATATGTCTAATGTAGTAAGGGATGTTGCGTTCAATATATAGATAAAGTCAAGTAAAGGATTATCCGAGGTATCTAATGACGATATTCCTATACTATTAGCATATAAGGATTCTAGATTAGGTAACATAGTTATATCTAAACTGGTAATACCTGAATTACTATTTATGTTGATATTCTCTAATAAAGTATTATTGGTAAAACTTATAGATGTTAAAGAATTAGAATAAAGGTCTAAATCTTTTAAAGCAGTATTAGATGAAATATCTATACTAGTTAATGAATTATTACCTACTTCTAATGTGTATAGATTTGGATAATTTGAAACATCAACAGATGTTAAACTGTTATTATTAACTCTAAATTCTCCAAGTGATGTACTGCTACCGGCAGTTATTGAGGTAAGTGAATTATTTTCGGCCAAAAATTTATCAATGTTAGGGCTATTACTTAAATCAATAGTTGTTAAGTTATTACTATATACATATAAGTCTCCACCTACTGCAGTAGATGATAAATCTAAAGTACTTATACTATTATTGTTACATATAAGGTCACCTATAGAACTTAAATGGCTAACATCTAAAGCTGTGAGGTTATTATTATTAACAGAAAGTTGGGAAATATTAGTTTGGTTTGATACATCTATACTTGTTAAACTATTATTACTACAAAATATTCTTCTTAAATTAACTAAATTAGAAATATCTACAGATGTTACTGATTTATAGTCCTGTAGATTTAAATAATCTACTGTTTTTCCATCAGGTATAGTTACAGTTACAGTAACATTTGCTGTACCTGTATTTCCGGTACAATCAATAAATGGGTCAGTCCCTGAACTAACAATACCTCCTGTACTAGTCCAACTAACATTTAAAGCTTGGTTGGTTATATCATATTGACTGAAATAAACTGGGCCTGAAGTATGTGTTGTAGAGAATGAATAAGTTTTTGTATTAGATGGTTCTGAGGGGGTCTCACCATTAATATTCATTCTTATCCTAAAAAAATTATGGTTACTCATTATAATAGTTTTTTATCATCGTAATATACATATAATTCTTGTAGCTTCAAAACAAGTTTTGTAGCTGATTCTAATTCAGAGCCTTTAAAATCCATATTTTCTAATTTAAAAAATAAATATTGAAAATCATCTTTAGACAAAGATGGTAGACCCTCAAGAGGATCTACCATATTATTAGGAATTTTACCTTTTATTACTTGTCCAGCTTTAAAACTCATTATACTTATCGTTTATGATAAATATTATAAGTATTAAGAGTAGATATAAATATCTTGGTTTGCTGCTACAAAGATGTTACCTTTTTTAGTATATTTAGCTATTACGGCTGTTGGATCAGAAGCTACACCTTCTACTACTGCTGCCATGAAAGCGTCAGGAGTAAATGTACTATTAGTAGCATCAAATGAACCAGATACACCAAATCTTTTTGTTGGGTTATCAAATCCGAATACCTCACCAGTACCATCAACGTTCTGTTGTACTACAATACCACCATCTCCATTAGATGAAGATCCAGAAGCTAATCTGATGAATCTATCAGCAACATCTAAGTTAGTTTCATGTTGGAAAGAAGCTGTACCTTGTACTATTAAGTTTCTTGATACGGTTAAATCTTGTGTAATTGTTACATCATCAGGTAATCCAATTGTTACTGTATCTGTAGTTGTAGTATCAACTGTAATTTCGTTAGCATTAGCTGATGCGAATGTTAAAGTTTCAGATTGTAAATCAATTGCTTGAGGTGTAGAACCATCAGTAATATTTAATGTAGTTGCTAATCCAGATAATCCTGAACCATTTCCTACAAATGAACCACTAAATGAACCTGTAAATTGGTTTTCATTAATGTTACCTAAAGAATCTGCAATTTGAGCAGTTCCAATTCCACCATCTGCTACTTTAATACCATTAGCTCCTACTGAGATTGTAGAACCATCATTTTCTACATCTAAAGAACCTGTAGCTCCTAATGTTAATGATGTATCTACAATACCATCACCTTCAACACGGATTGTTGCATTTGCTAATTTAGCATTTGAAATACCACCATCTTTTACTCTTAAAGTATCGGTATTAATTTCAATTGTTGTGTCATCAACGTTAACAATAAGTCCAGTACCATCAGCACCTAAACCTGTTCCAGCGAATGAACCTGAATCTACTGAAAATTCTCTTGCAGTATTACCATCATAGGCAGTACCAAATAATCCATCACCTGCGGTTAAATCAGCTAGATCAATATCTACATCTCCACTAAATGAACCACTGAAGGAACCTGTAAAGCTGTTTACACCAATTGTACCTAAAGAATCTGCAATTGCATCTGTATCAATTCCACCATCTTTAACACTAATAGTTTTAGCTACACCTCCATCATAAGTTGTACCTGAATTTAATTGTAAGGTTGCATTGTCTACTGTTAAATCTGCAAGATTAACACCAACACCATTAGCATCAACTGTTACTAATGAACTTGAAGGAGATACTACAAATTTACCTGCTGAAGTAGTTAAACCATTACCTGCTAATGAACCTGAATCTACAGATACTGTTACTCCGGCTGTACTACCGTCATAAGAGAAATCTAAAATACCAGCTCCATCTTCTAAGGCATTAGAAGCTTGTGCTACTACACCTGTTAATCCTGAACCATCACCCTCAAAAGATCCACTAAAAGATCCTGAGTGAACTAAATTTGTAGCGTTTGTGGTAGCTACAATATTTCCGGTACCATTTATAGCAGTTGTAGTTAAATTTCCAGATCCACCTCCGATCACTACTTGATCTTGAGTTAAGCCATCAACTTGTACATTTGCTAAATTTGCTGATGATCCGGAAACGATCACCTTTTTCCATGTTGCCATTTAAAAAATTGTTTTTGTGTTAAATTATTGTTTTTGTTTGTTAGTTATAAATATAAAACTTACTCTATTCCTGCATAAAAATTACTACCACTGTAAATAAACCCTCCTGCTATTGCTGGGGGAGTAGTGGTAAAGTTTCCAAATACTGGAACATTACTACTTGATATTTTGAATGATGTAAATGATGATGATCTTACTAAAAAGAAATCTTGTTCACCTACATCACCTGATATTGTTAAACTACCTGTTATTACTGCTGAACCTGTAAATGGAAATCCACTGCCTGCTCCACTACCTGTATTAACTTGGTCAAGTATATCTGGTATTGCTAATGAGTATCCACTAAAACCAACCCCACCACCGGGCATATTATCTATTGTTGTAACATCAAAAATTGGTGGTAATGATGATGTTTCACTTAATTGGACTGTAGCTAATCTATCGACACTACTTGCTAATGTTAAATCTGGTTTTTGTTGGAGTATCCCTGCACTAGAAGATATATAAAAATCAGCAATTGTATTACTTTCTCTTCTATCATATATCTTAGTTATTTCATAAAGAGCAAATTCACCAGTAAGAGTTAATGAATTATTACTAGAAGGGGCTTGGATACCAAATACACCCCATTTTCTATCTCCAGTAGTGTATTCAGTATCTTCACTACCTGTTACTCCTTGATAATTTTGAATTGCGTTATTTGTTGGAGCAAATAACGAACCAGATTCTATAAAATATTGGGTTTCAGCCGGAGATATTCTAGCTAAACCGCCTCCTCCACTTGCATTTGGAAAGTCTTCAACTGTTATAGTATTAGAAACTGTATTAACAGCTGTAATAATAGTTCCAGAAGGAAAATAAGTACTAGCTACTAATGTTTGTCCTGGGATTATATAATCTATATTGAAAAATCCAGATTCATCAACTACTGAAGTAATGACTTTAGAGGAATTGTCAAAAGTACCTCTAACTCTAATAAATGAGTTTGTTCCATTTCTATGAATGGTTACAGGATCTGTATACCCATACCATAAGCTTCTTTTTGTTGACATTTATTAATTTATTTTAAATATTAAAATCCTGTTAAGGTCCAAATAATAGGGGCAAAATCATCAACACCAATTAATCTAAATTGGTTTGGATTTGCTAATACAATGTTTACAGAAGGGGATGTTAGTGTACTTGTACTTGAACCTGCAATATTTCTTACTTCAAATGATGGAAATTTAGCTGTCCATTTAGCATTTAATTCACCTGCTCCTTCTTTTATACTCCCGTTAGGTACAGTTACAACACAAGGGGATGTTTCTTGATTACCAGCATAAGCATTTATATTATTTAATTGTGCACTTCCACTTAAGGCACCTGGTGCTGTTATTACTACTGCTGTCATATCACCTGATGTTTCTGTAACACTAGCACTAAATGCTGGAATCCATGCTGCATCATCACCACTTGTACCTCCTGTAGCTACTACAGGTATTGTAAAGTGATCATTGTCTTGTCTTGTAATAGCTGAGTATACATAATCTGAACTTGCATTTCTAATCATTACTGCATCTCCAGTAGTTAAACCATGGATTGAAGATGTAATACCTAAAGTAGTTGAGTCTCTATTCCAATCTTTACCACCATGATAATCACCAGTTGAATGTAGTTCAACTCTAGCAGTAGATGAACTGTAAGCTACATATCTAATATCATTATTTAGCATTACACCACCTCCGGCACTACCTGCTCCTGTTGGGCCTGCTGGTCCTGTTGGGCCTGTTCCTCCTGTTGGACCCGCTGGTCCTGTTGGTCCTGCTACTGTTGAATCTGCACCAGTTGGGCCTGCTGCTCCTGTTGGACCCGTTGGTCCTGCTACAGTTGAATCTGCTCCTGTTGGGCCTGCTGGTCCTGTTGGTCCTGCAACTATTGAATCTGCTCCTGTTGGACCTGTTGGTCCTGCTGCTCCTACTGGTCCTGTTGGACCTGCTACAGTTGAATCAGCTCCAGTTGGTCCTGCTGCACCCGTTGGTCCTGCTGCACCTGTTGGTCCTGTAGGGCCTGCTGCGCCTTGTGGTCCTGTAGGGCCTGCTACTGTTGAGTCTGCTCCTGTTGGTCCTGCTGCACCAGTTGGTCCTGCTGCGCCTTGTGGTCCTGTTGGACCTGCTACTGTTGAATCTGCACCAGTTGGTCCTGCTGCACCTGTAGGTCCTGCTGCACCTGTAGGTCCTGCTGCGCCTTGTGGTCCTGTTGGACCTGCAACAGTTGAGTCTGCTCCTGTTGGACCTTGTGGTCCTGTTGGACCCGCAGCTCCTACTGGTCCTGTTGGTCCTGCTACAGTTGAATCTGCTCCTGTTGGTCCTGTTGGACCTGCATTTCCTGTTGGTCCATTTGCACCTGTAGGTCCTGCTGCTCCTGTTGGTCCTGCTGCTCCTACTCCTCCTGTTGGTCCTGTAGGACCCGCAACACCTGGTGCTCCTGTTGGTCCAGCAACTGTTGAGTCTGCACCTGTAGGTCCTGCTGGACCCTGTGGTCCTGTTGGGCCTGCTACTGTAGAATCGGCTCCTGTTGGTCCTTGTGGTCCTGTTGGACCTGCTGGTCCTATGCCTCCTCCACCATATGAACCTGTAGTGTATAGTGTATTTGTAGATGGATCTAAAACTAATACATTACCATCATTTGAACTATCATTTCCGGAAATTCCTACCAAATAGGTAGAACCAGATAATATTGTAGATCCGGTAATTATTAATGATCCAGATATTGTTATGTCATAGGCTGCCAATCCCGTAAGTGCATCTACTGATTGACTAACATGAGAAGATTCTACTGTTTGCCCGGTAGTTACTCCTGATTTACTTAATTGTCTTGCCATTTTTTAATGTTGTTTATTATAAATATATTTTTTTTATTGTCTATCAATGTTTATTAAAACAGTTGTGTCAGTTGTTCTAGAAGTAGGTAAAGGTTTTGCTAGTTTACCTACTGCTAATAAATTTCTATCATTATCATACATCCCAATAGTAGTTACATATGGATCAAAATATGGTTCTGTTGCAAAATCGTATATGGCTCCATTACGACTTGATGAAATTATACTTGGGTTTAAAGTAAAATTATATTCACTTTCTCCTATAGTACATTTATATTGGGTTTCATATAAACCAAATGAAGATGAAAATGAACAAGTTACATTTGAACTTGTTACAAAATTTAAAATATCATTTGGATTTATAGTTCTACCACCATATACCGCCTCTCCATATTCACCTTCACCATATGGTTCGGTTTCACCAATATATTCGGTTCTTGAACCTCCTGTTAATATTATAATACCATGTTGGTAAATAACATTACCTACAAAGGTTTCATTGTTTAGGGTTGGATTTATACGTTTTAGTCTACCTTCTCCATCATCTATATAACTACCACTTTCTGTTGTAATTTTTAATGATTTAGGTTGTATATAATCTCCAAATAAATTTTTAGGAATAGATAAAACTCCTATAGTTTCACCTGAACCTGTAGGGAAATATTTGTAAGGAGTTAAGTCTGTTTGGTTATAGTTATAATAACTAGGTTGATATGTTTGAGATGTTGATGTAGATGGAGTTATAGTTCCATCTATATTAAAACTAGCTGTATTAACGTTAGAAGTATTTCCTTCACTTCCAGAAATGTAATTACTGTAATATAAATGTTTTACAGAATTGTATATTGTAGATTGGTATTCTCTATAATCTCCTAAAGAAGATGAAGTTCCAGTTAATTCTCTATTGGTTAAAAAATCTGATTTTTTACCTAAATATCGTGCAACCCCAATGTTAGAACCCGTTAAGGTATTACCCCCAATAAAAGTAAAACTTTTATTTACTTCTAAGGGGGAAATAATTATATCTTCTGAGTTGAATTGTTTGAAAGCCGCCATTCATTTTAGAAATCTAATTTAACTCTAATTAGAGCTTCTTTTGTAAAATCTTTGTTTATAGGTTTTGATAATTTAGCAACTGCTAATAACTCATTAGAATCATTATACATTCCTACTGCTGTAGGAAACGTAGAAGGGTTATCAATAAAATAATTGAAAATTACTTCACCTGTTGATCCTGAAATATAGCTTGGATTTTCTGAGTAGTTAAATTCTGAGTTTCTTGCTCTAATAAATACAAAATCTGAAGTGATAGTTTCTTGGGAATTTAATTCAAATGTTTGTCCACTCTCATTTCCATTAGAACCAGAAATTAATTCAAATAATTTAGAGGCATTATCACCATTAATATTATTATCTAAATCTGTTCCTAACCCAACACCACATCCATCTCCAATACCAGTTTCACCTGGTGTTGATGCATCATCTAAAGCGGCTCCATTTAATAAAATTACGGATATATCCGGAAGGAATAAACCATAAGAACCACTAACAGAATACCCATTTGCTCCTGTTTGACTACTCCAAGTTGTACCATTTGATCCACTAATTACTTGGTATGCTCTTTGAGTACCATAATAAGTAGGTAAACTAACTTCATTAGAGTCATCAGTTAAATGTAATTCCGTTAATTGGCTGTTACTACTAGATATAGTTAAATTTAAAGAACCTGGGAGTAGTTTTTCTTTATATCTTGCTCTTTCAACATTTATAGCATAAAAATGACTTCCTGTAAAATTTGAGCCAAATACAAACTTAGAATTTTCATCCTCTAGAACTAATGTTCTATATTGACCATAAATACTTCTAGAAGGGGATCTTCCAGGTACTCCACTATCAAAATCTACAGCACCTCTACCTGTTACATCACCAAAAGCAATTGAAAATTGAACTTCAGCTCCGTTGGCATTTGATGCCGTTTGATATACATTTAAGTAATAAGGACCGGATGTGCCCTCTTTTTGTACAGAAGAAGAAAAGTAAGTATTTAGTGAAGGTTGGAAACCTGACCAAACAGTAGAAGTTACTGTATCAGCACTTACTACAAAATCTTCTGGATCGAATCTTTTAAAGCCCATATTATGTTAATTGATTTTGAGTTATTGTTACTGGAATAGTTAATCTTGCTCCACTGTCTAACCCTACTACTGTTAAAGTAGTTCTTAGTTGAGTTTGTGAACCAAATAATGTATTAACAGTTGTTGAAGTTAAATTAATTTGAGTTCCAATTACAGTTTTAGATACATTAGTTCCTAAAGTTGATGTCGTATTGGAAGTTTGAGCAGCTGTTGTATTAATACCTTGACCTTGATATTGTGAAAGTAAACGAACATCCCCAATTGTAGCAGCGTAACCACTAGATTCAAATGTTTGAGTATTACCTAAATAGTTTAAGGTTTGAGGTGTGATAGCTAATTGTGCCCCTTGTTTCATATTAATTGAAGCATACCCTAAATCAAGTACTGGTAGTTTAGCTGTACCACGAGGTAAAGTAACTAATTTGTACTTCATTATTTGTTGTTCATCTGGAAATGCTTCTAAAAGAGGCATATTTTCGATTGCTTCTCCATAATATGCAGAACCTGAGGGGTGTGTTGGATTATACAAGGTATAATCAATTTCATCATCAGATAACGCAAATTGAGTTATTTGAAATGAACCATCGTTTCTTGCTAATTTCTCTCTACCTTTTTTGGTTAAAATAGCATCAACTGTTATTACTGAATTGTTTAAGTATCCCATTTGTTGTATAATTGTTATATGTTATAAATATATGTTTTTTAAGGTTGTATTACTCCTTTACTAATTAAATCATTTATTAATATAGAAGCACTATTTTCTATATCAGGCATTGGATATTCTGGGAATAGTATACCTGGAGATGTAAATGTTTCTGGTTTGAATTTTGTTATATCATTTATACCCGAACCTGATAGAGTAGATGAATATGGATAGGGCATTGATAAAATTAAACTATTAGGACTATCTAAATATCTTCTAATTAAAAAGAAATCTTTATTTACTGTTTGTGGAACAGGTCTATCTAATTCAATTTTAATTCTTCCTACATTATCTCCTTCAATATTATCTTGAGGAGCAAATACTGTTTTTATTTTATATGAATAATTTTCATTATTACCAAATCTAATTTCATCTCCTTCTTCCAGTACTAAAGTAGAATATGGTTTTCCTATTTTAGTAGATATTGGTTCTTGGTTTCCAGGGAATCCTTCATAAGGTCCAGGGTTATAAGGTAATTCACCTTGAGCAAATTTATTACCATATGCTTCATTGAATAATTGGGAAGACATTACTAAATATTTTTGTGATAAAATACTAGAACCACCACCAGTTGAACCTGTAAATTCCCAGTAAGGAGCAGATGCAACATTAGAAGTTTCTAATAAATGTGTTTTAGAACCTACCATTGTTATTTTAGAAGCTGCTTTTGGTCCAGGAAATGAAGATGGTAAAATGGTATTTTTATTATTATTACCAGGTAATATTGATGAATCTGTTTCCCATTGTAATACACTTCCTTTTTTAAATTCTGTTTCTCCGGAATTAGCTATAATAATCCATTCTAATCCTTCAATAACACCACCGTCTTCTATTCCACCCCCACCTAGACCTTTAGCATTTAAAATAGCATATACAGCATCTTCATTAATTTTAGCATGAAGTCTATTTGTTCTATCCAATTTTAAACCACTAGTTGCTTTATAGGTTGTTGTATGTCTTGATTTTCTCCAAAAACTACCACCTCGAGTTTGTTGTCTTGATGGAGTAGCTTCTTCAAATGTAATTTTATCTACAACTGAACCTGCATCATATGGTTGTGTTCCTTTCCATACTCTTAATCTTACATCTTCTGCTACAAAAGGAATATATTCTTCACTAATTTTAGTATTGGAATTATTATATTTTGTTTCTTTTAAACCTAATTTTAAAGTAAATTCAATGTATTCAGTAGATTTTGTTTTTTTACGCCAATTACCCTTTTTCTTCCAATCTCCAGAATATATGTAAGTAGTAGGTAATGATGTTTGAATACTGATGTATTGCATTTGACTTAAAGTATCTTCATTTTGAGCACCACTAGTTCCATTTGGTTTAAAGATTTCTCCATCAAAACCAATTGAACCTGTTTCGTATGAAGAAGTTGCTATTAATCCTCCACCAAAATCTTTTCTTACTATGTTTGAAGAAGGATCAATGATACCTTTAACCTCTCTACCAGGTGTTAAATTAGCTGTACCCTCAGCTGTAAAGCTCATATCACTAAACCCAGTACCTTCGTTATCATATAAACTTACACGGCCTGATCCTGATAATGGTATTTGGTCAGCGTATCCTCTACTGCTTGTTTGTGAATACATTATAGGAACCGGATATTTTCCTATTACTCTAGTTGTATTTTCATCATTTAACTCCTGTAATTCTTGAGAAGTAGCTTTTATATCTAATGATACCTTAGTATTTCCATTTATAGGGAAAGTTTTATCTATAATATCTTTAGCTACACCTTGTAATGATGGAGGTAATGCATTTCCCTGTGGGTCTATTAAATATGATATGTTTAACCTTGTAGAATCATTATATATAGGATAAGGGTCTTGTATTGAACTAAAATAGGCAAAATAAGCGTTTCTTAATTCTAATACAGGTAATTGACCGTATGTTCCATAATCGGTAGGTGTCCATGAATTGATATAACTACCTTGTGCTTTTGAGCCATCATATCTTAAAGTTGTCCAAGATTCTTGATAATAATTTGAATCAGGTACTGTTGCTCTAGTTGCTACCCCATCTACAATTTGTTGAAAGTTAACTGGGGTTATAGATCCTAAGGCATTAGTATAATCTACATCCATTAAATAAGTACTACTCCTTTGATCGTTATAGTTATTAATTAAGGGTTGACAATCTAAAGCTAAGGCAAATGGTAAAACATTACTACCATAAAAACTTGGAATTATAACATCAGTTAATATAGGTTTAGAATATTTCCCATATCCTGGGGTTAATACTGTTATTTCTCCTCCATATGAACTAGTCCCATAAGAAGCCGAACCTGGTACTTGACCATAATATGCAAAATCTTCGGTAATGGAAGCAAATTTAGATTCTGATGGGAATATACTCATAGTATATTCAGTAATATCTAAGAAAGAAGATATGCTTTTATCTGCACTTACTACCAATCTAAAGGTATCATTATATTTAAAATTATTTAAGAAGGACCCACTAACTTGGATATCATTACTTCCAAAAGCTGTACCAGCTGTTGATTCACTATTGGGTACTATAAAATCTCTTGAAAAAATAGGTGAACCTAGTAAACTAATATTATCAGCATTTCCCTTATATACTTGTAAAGAACCTGTAAATCTATACCCTTCTTCACCACTTGTAATTGAATTCGTTATAAAAAGTTTTGGATGATTTTGATCATTAAATATTCTATAAAGATGGTAAAAATCTGGGTACAGTCCAAATCGACCATTAGGAAAACTACTTGATTCTATCCTTTGTTCTATAAAATACATACTTCCAGTTGTATTAAAAGTTGGATATACTGTTTCTACCCCTAATGATTGACTTACTATTGTTCCTGATCCTCCTGTTTTTGTTGGTTGTGTTGCTCCTTCTCTAATACCAAATATTCCTTTACTAGCAGAAGTTAAAGTTGATGTAACTAAATTTTCTGTATGAGGATTAGTATATTGAAAGGTAACACTTGACCCGTTAGATTCTGTAACTGCGAATCTTTCTATGTTATAAGAACTAGTTCTTTCTATACCCAATATAGGACTATCTGGGAAAAATACCGTTGAAGATCCTGTTAATGTTTGGTTATATAATTCGTTAGAAGCTGTAATTAACTGTCTTGGATTGTGTTCTGAACCTGTAATCCATAAAAATTGTCTTATGTTTCCTTTTATTGTATTCTGGTTTAGAGTTCCAGGGAAAGTTAATAAAGTAGTAGTACCTCCTCCGGTATAACCTTGTGAAGTATATATAGAAGGGATATAAAGTGTTTGAGTACTATTTACAGATCCTTGACCATCAGCATCTGCAAGAAATTGATTACTCCCCGGTCCTGATGTAGTTCCTGTAGTTTGTTGGAATGCTACTTCTACATAAAAGTTTTGAAATTTATAATCTAATGTTTTATTAAAAGCACTAAAAGCTAACCTTAAATTTAATTCGGCCTTATTATTAAGTCCGGTTGGTGGATTTAAAGTAGGTAAACTTAATTGAGTTAGATTTAAATTAACAGTTGAAGGGATTGTGAATGGGAAAACCCTACGAGTAGCTAATTGAGATAAAAATATACCTCTTTGAGTTGCTGATGACGGGTTATGTTGGGTTTGGATAAATACATTAACAAAGTTATTTTGGTCCTGCTGAAGGGGAATTAATCCGATTAATTCAGGATCAACTACTCCAGTATTTATTGTAGCATTGTATCTTACTCTAAGGAAAGGTTGTGTATTACCATTCCATCCATTATCTATAAGATAAGTTTTTAAATCATATAAATTGATACTTATTTGACCATCAGTAGAGCCACTTGGGAATGATACAAAATCATTTGCACTTATTGTTCCAGTTATAGTATCATTATTAGGATTACCCCCTAGCCCATTAGGACCCGCAACTGGGAATACAGTTGATCTTCCTATAGGTGAAGATGGTGGTGGGTTCCCTCCTACTGTAAATTGGTCAAAGTAGAAATCCATTGATGCCGTACCTGCTTGTGCTATTACAGGATGGCCTGAGGCATCAGTAACGGTATTAGGAATCATACGAATTTCATCACTATTACTAAATGAACCAGTTACAGTTATATTTGCTGCTGTAAATGCTTTTATTATTCTAGTACCATTTACAGTATTAGTACTTGCACCTGCTATATTAATAACACTAGCAGGATCTGATTTTTTATATATTGCAAATGCTGTAGCTGCTGTGATATTAGGATTTAATGCCGTTGAATTAAATGTTCCATTTGCATCTGTTAATGCTAATGACATTTGTGTAGCATCCCCTATAGTAGTATTATTAAATCTTATTTGGCCCGAAGCCCCAGCCATATCAGTATTATTGCTATATATATATGGTTTTCTATTAGGAAAAAGCTCATCACCATTAAAATTAGCATTTACACTATTATTAAAAAATGTTGGGTCTACAGTGATAGCATTAGTTTGACCAGGCATTATAATACTTGCGGTTTCAAACAAACTAGTATTTACACCTCTAACTTGAGGTAATCTTGAATTTGCACTATGAGCACTACCTGAATGGTAGGTTCCTTGAGAAAGAATTGGAACTGATATTTCACCACCCCCAGAAGCACTATAAGCTATAGAAGCAGATAATACCCACGGAACATTTGATGTTCTAGGAATAGTGTAGGCTCCGTATGAATATCCTATTTCATCACCTATCAAAGGAGTTGTAATAAAATCATCGGATCCTGTGTTAAATAAACCTAAGATATCTCCTAAATCCCCATTATAATATCTGAAGGTTTGGAGTTGGTTTCTTGTTTCTCCATGAAATTTACCTTGTGAATTAGGGTCAAATCCAGGAAGTGTTCCTGTACCTTGAGGAAAAGATCCAGAATCACCTGATACTCGTAAACTCCAATTTTCAGTTCCCCCATTTGATGATGAAGCAAATAAATAATCCCCTCTATCATCTTCAATAGTTAAAACTGCAGAGTTAGTATTAATAACTGTTCCTTCAACAAAATATTTTTTAAATCCTTCAGGGAATAAAAATTGTACAAACTCAGTTCCTATTAAAGAATCTCTAACATCATTCCCATTTTTATCTCTAGCGGCTAACTTTATTTTTTTAACAGAAGAAATACCTGTAATTGGATCTAGTTCTGTAAAAATCCAGGCATAACCTTGTTGTGGTTCATTTCTTCTATCTTGCCAAAATTCTAATGTTGTTGTACCATATATAAGATCAAACCCTGAATCTGAAAAGAATAAGGGTAAGTATTGTAGGGGCACATCAGGATTATCATGATATTTGATACAGTCTGGACTTAGGGATTGGGTAGTAGCTGTAATATTGGATCCACTAAATTCTCCATTATAGAATTCATCTTGGTTGTATATAATTTGGATTTCTCTACCTAATTTACCCTCTTTTGCTTCAGAATAGCTTTGGGTAATACCAAACTTATTAGTTAACCCATAAGCAGAGGCGGATGGTGAAAATTTTAAACCATTAAATTTTTCTAAAGAACCACCTGTACCACCACTAAATCTATAAAGGGCAGAACCACTAGTATACTCATATTGACCTACTTGACCTGATCCTGTGTTGTAATTTCTTGATTGAGGTTTTACTGAACCGGTATATGTTAGGTTCTGGTAGGATATTTGGGCTGGTCTTTGTCTATTTCTTTCTAAAATGTGTTGTTTTACTACAACTCCAGAAGTTAAACTCGTTCTAGCCGGTGTAAAATCTTTGATCATTTTAAATAATGAGTTATCAAAGAATTTCATTAATCTTACAAAATCTACAAGATTATAACTGTTAATATACTTACTAAAATATGCATCTCTTAACGTATCTAAATCAGGATAACTACGGTTTGATTGGGATATATGTCTTGGATCACCAATATATTCACCTAAATTAAAGTACCCAATTTGAGAATTAATATCATCATTAATTTGATCTTGAGGGGAAAATGCTACTTCTAAATAATCTACATCCGGGGTATAACTAGAGCTTTCAAATGAAGTTTGTTGTATAGACCTCATTGAAGATAATGTATTTCCTTCAGGTAATATTAAATCGTTAGTAGTAATTTTATCTGTTATTCTGTTTTTTATGCCTCCTACTACTTGATCTTGATGGATATATTCTCTATTAACTACAAAGTTAGATGAACTAATATAAAATTCACTGTTTGTTGAAAAAGAAGATGTTATATACTCACTTGAACCTGTAATTCTAGGGTGTACTGAAGTTGTACTTCCAGTATTTAATAATGTTCCTAGATCTGCTCTAAATATTAATTCGTTAGGGGCACTGTTTATACTATTTCCTTCAAATGAATATGGATTCATAGTATAATCATAAAAAACACTATTGTTTATTTCAGTGTTGTAATATCTTATTTCTTGATAAGATCCAGAAAATACTCCATATCTTTTTCCTGCTATAGTTACATCTGTAGGGGCTAAAGAAGGGAATACTATTTTTTCTGCCCCCATATAATAAGCACTTGTAAAACCGGTTATTATAGAAGACCCACTAAAACCTAAATTTTTATTGATTTGGTTTGCTGCCGATAGTGATGCAGTATTACTTGAATTTACTGTTGTTTGTACTGACCACCAATCACCATCAAAGAATGGAAAGTATAAACTAGCACTAATATTGGCATTGTTCATATCAGGTACAAATTTTAATGTACCATATTTGTTGTAAGGATCTGGTATAGATCCTAAATGTGAGCCACTAACTAGTCCTGACCCTGTATATTCTAATACTAATGCACTTCTATTGTTAGGTAAATAATAAAGTGATTGAGATAATGTAGTAGGAATTCCATTTGATTTAAATCTAAACTGTATAGTTTCTGGGGAGGTTCCACCAAAATTATCATTAGAAGTAAAAGATGAACTTATAATATATTTTCCTTCTGTATCAAATGCATAGTTAAATACTCTTTGCTGTAAATCCCAATCTTGGGAATTATTTCTATCTTTACCTCCAAATTCATTTACTCTTAATATAGTATCAGGGATACCATATGAAGTGATTAATGCTCTTAGACCAGCTACTGTACCTTTTGTTTTAAGTAAATAAGGTAAATTATGGTAAATACGTTTATATACACGTTTATTAACTCCATCTAATGCAATAGGGTCGTTTGAACTAGATATACGAGTATCCACATACTCATACCCAGAAGGTGTGGGAAAACTACCAGTTATTTCTGGAAATGGGAATAAACTACCTGATGGGGTTAATCCTAAAAATGTTGTGTATAAGTCGTTAGTATTAAAGTTATTAGAATATAATTTTATACCAAAATCTTTAATTGCCTCCGCTACTAAATCCTTAGAAATACCATAATCTAAACGGTTATCGGCATTGAATTTATTAGTTAAATCCTTAGTATATAACCAGGTATTATCATACTGTTGGGCAACCATATCAACAAAAAGAAGATATTGATTGTTATTTGAGTCATCTCTTAAATATTCGGGGATAGCCCAATATAAATAATCTTGGTTATTTTGATCGTAATTAGATGCTGATAAAGCTTGACCTCCATAATACATGCTTGAAGGGTCAACACTACCCAACCATTCTAAAGCTTCAGTACTTCCTGTAGGTTGTAAAATGTAGGGAGGGGTATTATTCTGTTTAGGCCATGAATATTGAGATCCACTATTGTAGTATAAGAAATATTCATACCCATCAAAATTATTTATAATACTATTAATTTGACTTTCATATGATGCTTTACTTGCACTATATACAGTAGAATTTTTAGTATCGCTTGTTATTTTACCTAAAGAAGCAGATATGGAATTTGTGTAACTTCCAATTAATCCTACTTTATATGAAAAATTTTCTAAACGAGTTTTTGCAGAACTAAAATTAACAAAATCAGAATAATCTTCATAATTAACATTAATTGTTATTTCTTGTTTATCTAATAAGCTTTGAAGTTGATTAGCAGAACTAGTAAGATTTGTGTTAACTAAAGAATCAAAGTTGTGAAGTTGACCAGATACCCCCGATTCGTTTTTAATATTTAAATTAAAATTAGGACCTCCTATAAAGTTGTTATTTACCTCTTGTAGAGGAATAAAAGGAAATATTAATTTATACATTTGAGGAGTAGAAACTTCTTCAACTACCCATAATGTAGATTTTAAATTAAACTCTTGGGAGAGTGGTTCATATAATTTAATTAAAATAGTAGGATCATCAGTATCCTCGTCTTCTAATTTAATATTATTAGCAATAATGGTTTTATTATTATCAAAATTTAATAAAAAATCTACAAAATATTCTTTATTATTTCTATATGAGATAAATTCATTTGTAGAAGAAATTATATCTAAATTTGAAATAGTATTACTATCTAATCTAATTTCAGTCCTATCAGATGATATTTCTTTAATATAATAATTTTGACTAATATCAGATGCTAATCTTTTTCTATAGAAATTATATAAAATATTATATGTGGAATCATCAAACCCTAAATCAATTAAATCTTTTTCAGGGGATAATATAACATCCCCCTTTAAAAATTTATAGGAAGTTAATTTTAAAGCAGATAAAGGATATATCTTAGAGTTGTTTTCATCATATACATAAAATTCAATATAATCAGTTTCCTCATTGAATACTGTATCCAAGTCCGATGTAGCAATTAAGTTTTCATCTTCTTGAACATAATCCTGAAATTCAAAGTTTTGAGGATTTAATTGTTGTATAATTACTTTTTCTTCTTCCATATTTTATTAATCAAAATATCCTACTCCAGTTTGGTTACTTGTATCAGCTTCTGGGATATCGGGGGTTAAATCTCCAATTGTTTGTGATAAACCTTCTGATGATGATGCTAATGATGAATTTGCATCATTTAATTGGGTTTGTAAATCATTTAAACGTTTTAAAGTTTCAGGACTAGCATTTTCTTCTACTTGTAATTTAACATTTTCCATTTGTGCATTAAGTAAATCTCGTCTTAAAATAGAAATTTCTGCTCTTAAAGCTTCTATCTCAATATTTTCCGAATTGAAATTTATATAATCCCCACTAGTTTGTACTAGATATTCATGAGAATTAACAGGACCATTTGGTGGGATGTCATAAAATAAGTCATTATATAATTGGAAAAACTGTTCCACCGAAGGTTGGTTTTGAAGATCCTCAGTGATTGTAGTAACTCCTAATTCACTAAAACTTGTATCTATAGTCTTAGTGTATTGAGATTTACTAAATACATCTTTTTTTAAGTCAATCCTCTTTTCAGTCATTACCCATTAATTACTTTAAAATAATAGTCTTCATCCTTAACAATTGTACTGCCATTAATAACAGTTTTAATTAAAATTTTGTAATATCTTTCAGGTTGTAAACCATTCATATATACATCAAAATAATTACTTGTATTATCACAACTAATTTTTGTAAAAGTATCATCAAATTCTACAACAAACTCATTTGTATCTAAGTCTTTTATGGCATAATATGATTCTTCTGGTAATGCAAAATTTGTTGTATACAGAGATGCTGTTTGGAATATACGAACTGGAAATTCAGGACGCACGTTTAATTTAAATCTATTTATACTTTCCGAATAAAATGTTCCTGGGTTAGAATCTAACCCCACAAATAAGTCTGTAGTAGATATTTCAGTTAAAGTTGTATCATATGAAAAATCATCCCATTTAAATTCTAGTACTGGTGGATAAATTGTATTTGTATCTACCGAATAAAATTTCATTATAGGTTGAATGGATTGGGAGGGGGTAAATTCTATATTATTATCCCATTTTAAAATAAACCCTTCATTATTAACTCTTATATACCCACTATCTAAATCATTAGAAGCAGAATACCATAGTTTTATATGGTCTGTAACGTTAACATCTAAATCTTTTGATGATCTTATTGAAAAGGTTTTTGATTTTTCTATAGAAGAAATATTAGGGTTATTAGAACCGGTATACCAAGTTCCACCTCCACTATTCCCACTAGTATATGAAGAGGTTACAAATGGAATTATACTATCTACCCCCCATTTTACTGAACCCGAGTTATTTTGGAATACCCAACTAACACCATTTACCGTTTGGGGTGAATCCAAATATTCACCTGTTCCATTGTCCCATGAACCAGAAACAGGATATACATTTAATGTAGAAGTAGTATTAACACCTTCAGCTATTGATATATAAGATTTTAAACTTCCAGACCATCCTGATCCTGATATTTTGTTATCAACAACATTATTAATTTCTGTTTGATCAAATTTAATTAAAGATCTTGCTACTCTTGGGCTAGGAGTTAAAGTAAGAGGGTACTCACTAGTTACTTCTAATAAAGCATCTAAGCCGGTATTCATAGCTGGGTAGCCGGAATATATAGTTGCGTCTTTTATCGGGAATAATTTATATACTGCCATAATTATAATGTTACTACTCTACCTTTTATATCTTGATTTGGAAATTTTACTTCAAATATCATAGGATCTAATGAAGGGTAAATTACTTTATTTTGTGTTGCACTGTCTATATCATAGGCATATTGAGAATATTCTTGGGTTGCTCCTACTTTATTTACTATTTTAATATTTTTAACAGTTTGAACACCAACAGTATTATCTAATACTTGTTCTAATTGGGTTAATATTATAGGTTGGTTTATTTGCCAATCATCTATAATAAAGAAAGATTTAACATTTGATATACAGTTCCTTAATATTTGTGCGTTATTTACTTCTGGGTCTGTTATAATTTCAAATTCACATCCTATATTAATAATAAAAGCATCTTTAATATTAATGTTATCTCCTATCATTCTATAATGAGATAAATAGGTTTTTAAATTTTGTTTTAATGTGGATGAAGCATAATTTAAATTTTTAAAATTAGTATATGATAAAACATATAAATCTAAAGTTGAATTTACTTCATCTGATAATGGTTTTTGGGCATGAGCTTTTGATACTATCCCATATTTACCAGGCATACTTAAGGCTCTAACTAAATAATCATCGGCAGTAACTGTTCTCAATTGAGTATTAGAATTAGATAAAATATTTTGCCTTAATTCATTAATATTATCTCCACCTCTACCTCCTGTTGCTGCATCAGGGTTATTTGATGCTAAAGAACTAAATACATAATTAGCAGTGGTTCCATTTAAGTTTTGTTTTTGGAATTTAATATTGCTAGTATTTAATGATGTTAATCTATTAGAGGGAACATTAGAACCTACTCCACCCCCAGATAAATATTTTACAGTAATTGTAGTATTTGAAGGGGCAATACCATAGGTATTTGTAAACATGAAATTAGTTGGACTATAAGCTGTTGTCAATTTATCCTTTTCAAATGGTAATCCTAAACCAACATTATCAGGATTTGGGATAATTTGTTCAGTAGTATCTGAGGGGTTACCTGACCCAAATTGAAGTTGGGTTAAGGATGAATTTAATACTCGGGTTGAAAACCTGTATTGGGTTTGTAATGTTTGTAATAAATAAGGAACATCTCCTTCATTTTGATAATTATTAGGATCATTAGTATTAGTGTTTTTTATAGGTTGAAACACTAATTCTTGCCCTAAATAATCCACTTCATAATATTTATTTCCATTGCTATCATAAACATCTATAATACCTCCAAAAGTGGAATCTGATATTTCTATTGTAGGAAATTCTTGATAATCCCCTAATGAAAAACTTACGGTTTTAATCTCTCCAGATAAAGCCTTTCTTGTCTTTTTTAATAAAAAGTAAGTAGGTTCATCTCCTGTTATTTGAGCTATGGATACAGTAGTTGGATCCATTGAGCTTGATACTGTAAAGTCTACAGGATCCTCAATTATAAAATTAGTACCACTAGAATCTGTTACTGAAGTATTTTCTGATATTAATGTAGCATAGTCATAATCTGGGACTTGGGCTCCATTTACGGTTTTAGCTGGTATTTGTTGAAAAAAATCAACATTTACATTTGCTAATCCTGTTAATTTAGGTTTATACCCAAACATATATGCTAGTTCATATAAATTATTATTTTGTCTAGCATATTGTAAGTATGTTTCTTGAATTTGATTATCTAAATAGAATGAAAGAACATCGCCTACATAAGCAGCTTGTTCCATAAACATCATTCCCGGAGATGCGGGATCAAAATCTGTGTAAGTATTAGGGAAGTAAGTTTTAGTAAAATTAATTAACCTATCTCTTAGACCCGTAAATCCTCTATTAGTATATTGTATGTTTCTTCTTATGATTGCCATTAGCTAAAATTTAATTCTAATTGGTCATTTATATTAGTATTAGGAATACTATATTTAATTTGGACTATTATAGTGTTATTGTCTTCCTGAGATAAAATGTCTATATTTGATATATTAACATTAGGAAAATTATTAATTATTTTATTTTGAATATCTTCTTTTAAATATTGTAAATTGTCCTGTTGGATTTGAGTAAATATAAATTTTCTTAAACCACCTCCAAATTCAGGGTTATCAGGTCGTTCTCCAGGGTTAGTTAATAAAAAATTTATTAAGTTAGCTTTTATAGCATCTCTAGTTTGATAGTTAGATATAAAGACGGCATTACCATTAATAGGTAAATCAAACCCAATAGCTCTACTAGGGTTTAAATCATTTGGGTATATTTGTCCTATATTATATGCCATATATTATTTTATCTTTTTACTAATCCCATTATCATATCCATAGGTACATCTCCTTCAGGTAATTTACCGTTTGGACTTGCTGTATCCATAGAGCCATTCATTTGTAATGGCATACTATTAGTATTTGCAGATACTGTACCGTTTGCCCCAGGCATCATTCCACCTAGTATACTTTGTATATTTTCTCTCATAGCCATCCTATCAGTTGGGGGCATAGATGTTTGGGCTACTGGGTTCATTTTTGAAGGTGCTGCTACATCTGTTGTAGGTATACCCATTCTGTTTTCATAAACAGTTTGTTTAGGGCTTCGTACAGCTTCCATAAGAACATCTTTAAGTTCTTCTTGGATAGCTTCTTTTACGGCCTCTTTTACAATTGTTTTTAACTGACTTAGTTTCATACGTGTATATGATTTATTATAAATATTAAATTAAAATGCTTTTAAATCGTTTGATTTGATATAAAATATAAGTTCATCAATGAGAACTTGATCTGTTGCACTGAATGAAGGTTCTCCTTTTAATTGGATAATCCCATCTTTATTTTTGGCAATAGCTTGTTTAGGTTTTAAAGTACCAATGTTTTTATTTAATTCTACTACACTTATATCAAAACCATTTATAAATGGTTCCAATGCACCTATTTCTCCTTTTTCTTCTTCTCCTAACTGTTGGATTTCATCTCTTAATTCTTCAAGAGTAATTTCACCACTATCTATTTGAGCTTGGGCACATTCAGATATAGCATTATCTAGAGTTTTTATTAGTAATCTTGCTATAATTAAACCTGCAATTAAAAATGCTAAGGATATTATCAACTGTTTATTTAAAGTTTTATTTTGATCCTCTAATTCTTCTAACAAATCATCAATTCTTTGTAATCTAGCTACAACATTATATCTAATAGCAGCTGCTAACCCACCAAAATCTTTAGCTGGGGGTGTTCCAACAGCAAAGGGGAATGGTAAGGCATCTATACTTAATCTTATACCTCTTAAACTATTAGCTAATAATATAAATACACCAGCTAATCCTGTGTTTATAATAACTGCAACAAATACTTGATTTATTTGTCTAATGGCCCTGTTTCTTTTATTAATAGCATCTTTTAATTGATCTGGGGATGGGCAAGTTACTTGGTTTTTTTGGGATGGTTTACTTATACCAAATACTATTAATATTCCAATAAGTAGAGGAATAAGTTTTTGGGTTAAAAGATTAGTTACTTTTTGAACACTTTTTTTTCTACCCACTAGAATTTTTTCAATCCCAGATAAAAGTAGTTCATTAGCTTTTTGACCTGCTAAATATATTGTATTGTTAATTTCATCTTTGGCTTTTTCAGCAGCAACATCAATATTAAATAAACCTATAGTAGGAATATCCCTTTTTATAGAATCATCTAATTTTATAAGAGATGTTGAAGAAGGTAAATATCCAGATTTAGTAAATACAAGCCCTACATCTAATAAAGATTTTAATTCCCTTCTTTCACCAAAATTATTTTCATCTTCTTCCCCAATAACTAAAGTTTTAAAGGATAAATTATAATATCCATCTTTATCAGTTGTAGGATTTTCAGTTACTTCTAAAGGACCAACAGGTACATAAGGTTTAAAATCTTTAGCTAATTTTAAATCTGTTTCTAATACCCTATCTAATTCATTTGGTGTTTTAACACCGGCTTCAATTTTTGCTTCCTTACCTGTTATTTGGTTTTGGTCTATTCCTATTTTAATTTTTGCACCTGCAATGGGTTCTGCTGTTTGGGAATCAAATAACCTCCCAGTAACAGTATAGGTTTCAAAACGAGGTATAATTTTTTGTTTTAATTTTTTTAATTTTTCTTTTAACTCTTTTCTTTTTTTCTCCCTTTCTTCTTTTCTTTTTTCCTTTTTATTTTGTCTATTTTGTCTTCTTTGTTCTCTATTTAATTTAGAGTCTTCTTGGGTTTCTCCAGGTTCAACCCCTATCCCAGAAGGGGAAACTTCAATTTCTTTATCTAATTCTTTTAATTTAGAAGTTAATTTTAATAATTCTTTACTAAGAGTATCAGAACTTAACCCACCTAAATATTTTTCAAATTTAGGCTTTTTTAATATTTTTTTACCTACCTCTTCAAGAAAATTTAAATCCATATTATATACTTTTTACTGTTTTAGACAAATATTGATTTAGTTGACTTTTCATATTTTCAGCCATTTGTTTTAAATTAGCAGCAGTTGCAGAAGAAGGCCCCAATAATGGTTCTATTGTTAAAGAATCACATAATAAAGTTATCCCAAAAAGTAATTGACTAAACCCTTCCATAAATTTATCTCCTAAAATAATAGATTCACTTGCTCTTTTTTCTCCTAATCTAACTGTTTTACTTTGTAGTGTAATATCACTATTTCTAGAAAATAAAGCTATGTCATCAGAAGCATTTAGGGATATACTTTTATTAGATGATAAAAATATACTGTCCCCCTTAGAGTTAAATACTAATCTTCCGGAATTTAATATAACTTGGTTTTTAGAATACTCAGATAGACTTTCAGGATTTTTCTTTAATGCTGGGAAATCAGGGAAATCTGTTGATAGTGGTATTTGTTGAGTTGATGTTAAATAAATAGATGATAAATCATTATTTATATTTTCAACTATGGGTTCAAACCCACTTTCAGAGGTATCTTTTGGTTGACCATTTCTTAAAATAGTAATAGGATCACCATTCTCACCTGTTAAAGACCAATTATTATTATATAAACTTTTAGATTTGGATGTATTTCCTAATCTAATGGAATTACCATATCTACCTTCAAATATATTATCCCCTATAAAAGGTAAAAGTGGGTGTATGTTTGATTTTTCAACAAAGTTTCCTCCTGAGGGTGGGTTTAAATTTAATTCAAAGGGTTTGCTACTATTTTTTCTAGAAACCCCATTTTCCATCTGCTCATAATCTACATCTTCTTGAGGTGATGATTCCTCTATATTTAATAAAGGGTTAGGTAAAGCATTATGGTGGGGGTGATTCCAAATGTTTATGGAATTTAAATAATAATATTGTACTGGTTGGTTAAGACTTTTACTTTGTTCTCTATTAGGTAAAGAAAATATTAAAACAATTTCATTTACTAAGGGATAACTGGCTAGATGAGGTAATAAAGGTAAAGCATTATTACTGTTAAATGATGAATTAGGTTCATCAGTTTTTTCAAATTCAATAGTACCAATCCCATTCCACTCTCCATATTTTTCAAATTTTGGATGAGTATCATCTAAAATTATATCTGTTACCCTAACCCCTAATACTCTTTCCGAGAGTATAGAGAGTTGTGAAGTAATTCCTGATGTTTCGGAGGTGGATTGGTTATTTTTTAATCCAGAAAACCCATAATTAGTTGCCATCTTTTTTCTCTTCGAAGTTTTCGTTAAGTTTATCTAACTCAGCCATTAATTCAGCCTTTTCTTCATCCGTTATACCCATGGTATCTTCGCCGATTTTGTTATTAAGCGCACGCTGTATTATAGTGGCCATTTTAATTAATTGTTCATCGTTACGTACGCCAATATCCATATATTCTTTGATGAGTGGAACAATTAAAGTAGCATCACCAATATCACTGATGAGGGGTTTTAATTCAGAAATTAAACCCGAGATTTGTTTTTCTTTTTTCTTTTGGTTGTTGTATATCTCTTCTAAGATATTAGAGAATTTTTTCTTCCCAAATACAACACTATCTAGTGCTCCCATAATATTATTTTGTTATAAATATGGATATAAAAAAGACTTAGAATCTGGTATAGCCGTTTTCTAAATAAAATATATATTGTGATTTGAATATTTCATGAAGTTTATCAGCTATTTTAGTAATCTTAGGAGTTTTTACATCTACCATTTCTCTGATGTATATATAAAGTGCTTTTTTGTTGAATACTTCAATTGTTTCTCTTTTTCTAAACAATTCAAGGATGGCATCTGCTATTTGGGCATCATTTTTTTTAGGAAATAATTGAAATATATTTTCTGATACATGATCTATGTATATATCAAAATATTTATCTAAGTCACTTTTTATTTTATTATCTCCCATACTATAAATGTGGGATGAACCTTCTTTAGATAACTCATCTACTCCTACATTATTGATTTTCTTTTTATAATTTTTCATATTATATAAAATTAACCAACGTTTTACTATAGTACCAAAATAAGAGTAGGCTTTTGCCCCCCTGGTTGGATCAAACAAATGCATTTTGGATAATAAAAAAGTAATTATTTCATGTTGTAAATGTTCTAAATCCGTAACTTCAGTGTGGTAAAATTTAAAAGTATGGATTATATTTTGGGTGAGTTTAAAGAAAGGGTAATGTATATGAGCTTCATATATTTTACTTCTTTGTTCTGATTCTGTAATTGAATCTAGTTTATTATACTTTACAATATAATCCTCTGTCTCTTGGGTAAAGTAATTTTTACTCTTGGGTCTTCTTTTCTTTTTTATAGGTTCCATAATTATGGGTTAGTTTTAAATCGTGAAAGATTATTTTGTAAAATTTTTACTTCGTTAAAAAACCAACCAATTTCATCATCACCTTCAAATATTCCCTTTTCATCTATTTCATTTAAACGCTTTTGAGAATTATCTATTTGTGATGATATATTTTCAATAAAAGTATTTTGAGAAACAATGATATCCTCTGCTTTCTCACTCTTTCTTAAAAGATTAAAAGTCGCATACCCTAAGATAGCGACTAATAAACTTAAAATTATTATTATTGTTTCTAATATCATAAACTGTCTAACATATTCTTTAACCCTGGGCTTGATAATGTGTTAAGTGCTTTAGATTTTGAATTAGTTTTCGTTGCCAATGTATAATTTTTCTTTGGCGTATCCACGCTATTTTTAGAAAACTTTGGAAGCCATTCAATTTCGAATTCAATACGCGCAGCCATCATGTCTGCCTGATGTAAAATAAATGGTAAAGATGTACGTGGTTTTTGTTCTGGCATGAATGCTTTAAGATATTTTTCATTTGCTGAATCATATAAACCATCATGTGTCTGAATAGCAACCATTTCATTAAAAGTATATTTAATATCATGTTGCTGAAGTAGAAATAGACCGCGATCTGGGACAGATGAGAAAGGTAATGCCTTATTAAACATATAATCTTCACCTAATTTATCTTTTCTCCATTTATCTGTCTGAGGAACATATGCCTCTTCAGTATCAGAACCCATTTTACCTAGGTCATGATTAATTGCCGAGAATACCAATTCTTCCTGGGTAAATGTCGTCATATCACAACCAAACCCTTCCCATACAGCGGACATGGATAAAGCTGCTTTTACTACTCTATTAACGTGATCTACGTATCCACCTGGGAATGCTGAATGGTATTCTTTTTTATGTGCCGCTGGCATTAGTATAATACGATCCTCATATTTTTTATAGAAATCAAGTAAACGTTGTTTACGATCTCCAGTAATATATGTTTCAATGTTAGTGTTGAATTCGATCCAATTAGCTTGGATTTTTTCTGCTGTTAGATTCATAACTTTTATTTTTTTTATTTATAATAACCTTTGTAATAACCTTTACTAACTCCCCTGTTGGATTATGGGCTAAAAATCTACCATTTAGTTTAGAGGGTATTGATTTCATAACCTTTATTTATTAAAATTTATTTATTTCTCCGGGAGACATAGGTTGTGATTCTATCATATCCTTTAAATCTTCTACTAAACCTTGGGCTTTAATAATATTTGCATTATAAGATTCGATTGATGATTGTCTATTAACAATTTGTTGGAGTGTAATTAGAGTAGTTTCTAACGTATCTAATTTTCGATTTACTAAATTTCTATTTTTCATGACTTATTTATATATGATACGGGGATACCTTATCCCCCTTTTATTACCTTTATTTCCTATCCCTTCTTATTCCCTAATCCTGTAATACAAATGTACGAAAAGAATTTTGAGAAGACAAGTTACCTTTTACTTTCTCTTAAAATTTTCTGGAATTTGAATATATGTGCGCATTTTTCATATTCTTCTAAAGTTTCAAAGTATGTAATTGCGCTTTCTAATGTTTTACCTAAAATTTCATCATCAAAATCTAAAATAGCAAATATAACCTCTTTATCTAATGGGTTTATTTGGTTAAGATAATGAAATGCTCTATTAAATACCACAAATTCAGATGCTTCTCTAGTAGATTCTACATTGTAAGAAGGTTCCTCTTCTTTAAGAAATTTTTCTAATTTAGTATGGAATGTAAAATGGTTTACTATTAATTTAGTAAACATCCCTATTTTAATTATAGGACTATCCCTAAATTCTTTTAACTTATTCCCCAATTCCCCAGTAGATTCTACTGTCTTAGAAGTATTTTCATCATCAAATAAGTTAAATATATTATTAGGATCCATGGTTTTCACTTTATGATAAATATTAAGGTTAATCTAAAGCTTCTAATTCATTTTCTATATCCCCTTTTATTTTCAATAATTGATTATATTCAGAAACTACATCTTTTTTATTAGGGTTGTCTGGGTGGTAATTCCAAATTTCTTCAATTACCGTGGCAACAGCCATTAAATCATTAATTAATTCTACTTTTCTGTTATCTTGTTGTTCTTCTGTAATATTCATGTTATTTAAATTTATTTCCTATTAAGTTAATTACTTCTTTTGCCTCTTCCAAATCAATCCAAAAGAATTCTTTACTATTATTTGCACGTTTGGATTTCAATTTGTGGTGGACTTCTCTTTCAACCGTTTCTCCGTTAAAACATTTGTATGCCCATTCTACTTTATATGGTAAAGCCACACCTGTGGCCGCAGATATCTGTTTTGCTCTTTCTTCAGGTAAATTTTTAGTATAACCTATCTTAAGTAAACTAGGCATTGTTGGGTTTGATAAAACATATACCCATTGATCTCCTTCTCCTTGATCCGCATATAACCCGTATTTTTTATCGGTATAATACGTTACATTTTCCCATCCATCCCCTTTTTCGCTAGGTGTTATGGTAAAAAAGGTGGCATTTTCAATATCGGTATTTCCATAATTTTCTTTTAATGGTATATACTGTTTAGCTTCTTCTATGGTAATTCGTGCTACACTCATTCGAATATGATTTTAAATTCTTTTTCAACAATCACTCTTTGACCAATATCACTATTAAATTTAGTTTCTATTAATACTTTAGCAGTATCTCCTACCATCTCATTATCAAAAAATATTTGTTGTTGGGGTGTATAGTTATATTTACTATATGTGCCTATTAAAGTTGGGGAATATGGGCAATCTAAACATTGATTTTTATTAATTTGATATCCTACTATATTTAAAGGTGGGTGGTTTTGCGCCATATCTTGTATTGTATACGTTAAATTCCCAATAGGTATTGGATTAATAAAACCACCCCCAGTAAAATAACCTAATACACTATATAACGGTACTGTAAATGTAATTCCGTCAATCCACACCCAATAATCAGAATCAAATACAGTTTCTATTAATGGAACTCCATTAACTATATAATCAGGGTGTAATTCATCTAATTGACCCTTAATTGTAAAATAATTAAACCCTTGATGTTCAATGTGCCAATATCCATTATTATCTTGGTACACACCAGGTGATACTAAAGGATCAATTTCAAAATACGCATTACAATCCCCATCTAAACAAGGATATGGTGATGAAATCTCCTCTGGGCTACATGCCCAGAAGAAATTTATTATTAATATGTAAATTAACTTTCTCATTATGCTACGAATTCTAATGCTTTACTAAACATTTTCTTGTTGACATCCTGATCTTGCTTAAAGTTCTTAATAACTCGAGCTTGACGTTTTTTTCCTGATTTGGTAATATATTCGAAATTCCCTTCAATAATATTCTCTTGAACACGATTAAATACTTCCCAAAGCATATTCCCTTCATCTTTTGAACGTTGAGCTTCTAAAACTTCCTCAATTGCTTGATTATCAAAAGAATTCTCGGTACCTTCTACTCTAATATCTAGAAATGATTTAGCAAGATCAAACATTTGCTCCTCTTGTAATTCAACTTCTTTCATCTTATTCATTGCTTCAACAGTTAAAGGTAATCTCTCAACCATCTCTTTAATAGTATCTTGTAAAGTTGAAAAATCATAACCCATATGACGGATTTTAACATCCTCAAATGTATCTGTAGCTATAACTAAACCATTTTCACAAATCATACGAAACAACCCAGCTGTAAATTGAAATGAATTTTTACCATCGTGAGAATTGGTAAGTAATACTTGTGGGTAAACGGTATCACCATCTTCACCATTAATAACAACATCATTATTTCTAAACACAACTAAGTGCTTTTGGAAACCAACTGTTGTTTCTTTTCTAGCTTTAACTTCTTTAGCATCTACAACACCCCATCCTAATAATTCCATATCTTTGATCACTTGATCAGTTGGAATGTGTGTGTACTTATCACTTGTATCTTCTGA
>Ga0209534_10000992_pt1 | contig 30593 bp, 26 predicted proteins | sample COG_07_FD_184751 | JGI IMG/M metagenome (GOLD analysis project Ga0209534, IMG submission 184751) | Pelagic Microbial community sample from North Sea - COGITO 998_met_07 (SPAdes) (version 2) | ecosystem: Environmental > Aquatic > Marine > Neritic zone/Coastal water | place: Helgoland, sampling...
TTAAATAAAGAAAAAACCGACGGGTTAGATTTATTATTACCAGAAGAAGAAGGTGATATTGAAAAAGAAGAAGAAGATTCTGGTGTTACCAAGAAAATAGTATAAAAAATAGTATAAGAAATAGTATAAGAAATAGTATAAGCAATTAAGTTTAAGGATTTTATGTAAGAATTGAAAATATATAAAATTGAAAATTTATCTATATAAAATTAATTATATTATATATAGATAATGAGTCAAAAAATCACAAATAGTCAGACAATTTCAAAAATTTTCAGTTCTAGAAAAAATATTTTAGATTTAGCAAAAAAAAGAGGATATGATATTGAAGATTACGAACATTTTACAATTAATGAAATTCAAATTTTGAGAGAAAATAAACAATTGGATATGTTATTGGAAAAAGTAGTAGATGGTGAAACAAAAAAAATTTATTACAAATATCATCTTGGAACGAAATTAAGAGGCCCTCACGTCCAAGATTATATTGAAGATTTGTTTCAAATCGAAGAAATATTACAGACTGGAGATAATTTAGTAATTGTAACGAAAGATGATACTAATATTGCCTTAAAAAATCTATTGCGAATGGAGTTTACACAAAATAAATATTATGTTAATGTTTATAATTATCATAGTTATTTGTATAATATATTAAATAACGACCTTGTTCCAGAACATATTATTATAAGTGATAAAAGGAAAAAGGAATTAGCTCAAGAATATAATATCGTATCTGAATCTCAATGGCCAGAAATATCAAGATTTGACCCAGTTGCTTTGGCTATAGGATTAAGACCAGGACAAGTTGCTGAAATTAACAGAAAGAGTCCTACAGCATTAGAAACAAAATATTACAGACTCTGTGTTTCTGGAGGATTAAAATAATTTATATATTATATATATTATAGGATGAGTATAGAACCTAATCAAATAGAAGAAAAAATAAAAAAATTAAAATTTAGATGGAAAAACGCAACAGAGCAATATATATCATCATATCCTGATTTTGCTTTAGGATTAAATAAAGTTCAAAACTCTAGAGCGTATCAGTCTGTATTAACGACAAAAAAAGATATAAATATATTACAAGCTACATTAAAAGGATTATTAGATACTACGGGTGGATTTATTAATTATCAAAGTGATAATATAGATAAGGCTAAAAAAAAATATGATGATTCAAAGTTAGACTTAGAAACAGCAGTAGGTAATAATAAATCAGGAAAACCGATGAAAATAGATAAATATAATGAAAATAGTAAGGCTTATATATTAGCAAGTTATTATTCAATAGGTATATTATCGACAAGTTATTTTATTTATAGACAATTAAAACAGTAAATGTTTTTCTATCATTAGTTTATAAATAAATGTTTAATCAGGGAAAAAAATTTAACCAAGACCAAAAAAAATATAAATCATTAGTTGAAAAATATAATTTGAATTTAATCTCTGTAAATCAATTAAATATAGTAAATAATTTGAAAACTAAAAACTATGCGAATCTAAATGAAGGATTTACAGGAGTAGATATGGATCCTGTAGAGCAAAAAAATTTAGAAGAAAAAAATAAAATAACAACTTTAGAGGGAGAATTTAATAATAATATGGGTCAATATATTACTTTATATAAAACATATTTGGATGAATTGGCGTCTAAACAAGGCTCGTTAAATACCACTTTGAAAAATAAGGTAGTTCAATATAATGGACAATATTTTTATATAAATAATACAGGAACTATTAGACAATTTACAGATTCCTCTTGGAAAGCGAAAGATAATAGTTGTCCTGATGCAAGTAAAACGTTGAGTCCAACAGAATTTAGCAATTTATCTCCTGGACCGCCGATGGCTACAGGAGAATTATGTCGGAGTGGTGGATATAACGCAAAAGATGCGGATAATGGGACAACTTCTTGGGTAGATAATTTAGGTTATAAACATCGTTATAATGATTTTATTAATAGACATTCTACTTGTCCGCAAGAGTCTGTTACTATTACAGGAATACAATATAATGCAATACCTGAAGGAAGTGCTTATGGTTCATCTGATACCTGTAATACGATGAGTTTAGATTCCCCAACTTATGATAAATTAGTTATTTTGAATCAAAAAATGATATCAAATGTAACAACAATGAAAGGAGAAGTTAATAAAATGACAACAGAAGATATTAATTTGGATAAAAACATAGATAAACAAAAATCAATATTGACACAAACATATAAGGATTTATTAGTGGAGAAAAAAAAATTGCAACAAGTAAATGCTGATATTCAACAGTATAGAGCAGGTGTTGAAGGTCAAAATTTAGCTGTTCCGTCCGCCCAAATGCATCATGCTATATGGGCAATATTGGGAGGAGCATTTATTGCAACAATAATATATAATTCAAACAATTAACTTTTTTATATCTATATATTAAATATAAAATGGTTTTTAGCAATCTTTTAAATAGTTTAACTGGTTTATTAACACCTAAAAATAATAAAAAACAACAAATGAATAATCAATCAATTAATGGTGAATTGATGAATGAATTATCTCAGGGCATGATGTTATTAAACAATAGAAAAAATAAATTAAATAAATTACAAAAAAGAATAGGTTTAATAGAAAATTTAACAGGATTAACAGAAGGAAAACAAAGATTACAAACAACTTCTCAAAAAGAATTAGAATTATTACAAAAAATGGAGCAAAATTATAATAGACAATTAAGTGAGTACGCAAATAGTTATAAATCATTTATGGATGAATATCAAAAGGGTGTGAATGATGTGCAAAAATGTAAAGCTAGTTGTTTAACAAATATACCAACGGGTGGTTCTGATTGGTCGTATAAGCGACAAGCTTGTCAAGCAGGATGTGATTTAAAAGGTCCATATGTTTCAAAATGTGAAGATACATATAAAAAATCAAGAACAGGGGATACTTGTACGGAGGCTACGAAAGGTAGATGTTTAAACGGACAGGTAAATTTAGGACAAGATGCCAACGTAATTAGTAATGAGCTTGCGGATACAACAGGTACATCATTAAAGGTTGGTTGTTGTGACTGTGGTGGAGGGGGTGGTGGTCCACCTTCAACTATGATGAGAGGAAAAAAAATATTAAAATGTAATGAAATACCAAGCGCATTTGGTTATACAGGAAGTAATGGTAGTTATATGACATCTGCTTGTATAACTGCTAGTGTTGATAGTGAAAGAGGAAACGCAAATTTACATACAAATTATTCACAATTATCGGCTCAAAATGAAGAATTAATAAAAACGGCACAAAAGATTTTTAATAAAATCCAAGAATTAAGTAAAACGGATTTAAATATTCAAACTAAATTAGACGATGAAGATTTTGATTTAAAATCTAAATTGGCGGAATATGGTACTGTGTATGCGGATATTATTTCTCGCAAAGGTAAGAAAGACCAAACTATGGATGGTCAATTGGAAGATGTTCGTTACAAAGAAGATAGTCAACAAATACAACTATGGATATGGACGGGTTTAGCAATTTTAACAATTTTATTCGCTATTCAAAGAATGAGAAAATAATTTTATAACTATTTATTATATATAATGGTTGCAGGTACAAATAATCCAACAAATACGGATGGGGTATCAATCTCAGGAGACCAGAGGGCACAATTTGCTCAAAAACATCCTGTTTTATTAGGGGAAAAACATCAGGTTACTGTAAAAAATTTGAAAGATTTACAAGACGTTGAAAAATATATGTTTAATAATCTACAATCTTTGAATAAATCATCACCTGATTCTATTCAAGAAAGTGAAATGATAAAAAAACGGTTAGATGAATTAAGTACAACAAGAATGGCTTTGTTTAAACAATTAAAAACTATGTATAAGGACCAACAACGTCAAACGTCTTATAGTAGAGGTAATCTTGCAGACCAACTAACGATGACACAAGTTGTATCTAATGAGTTAGATAATGCGAAAAAAGAGTTAATTGCTTTAGAACAAGAAAGATTAAATAAAAAAAGGTTGGTTGAATTAGGTGAATATGAATATGATAGATACAGGTCACATAAAAATATAATGAAAGTAATCGTCTACGGGGCTCTGGCAATATTGCTTTTTGTAATATTAATGGGACAACCTTGGTTTCCAGCGTATATAGGTGTTATTTCTATTTGTTTAATAATTGGTCTTGTTCTTATAACAATAGGAGGTAGAATGTTAAATAACTTTAGTAGAACAAATTTATTTTGGAATAAATTTGATTGGTCAGGTGTTCCTGGTGGTGGGTCTCTAAATAAAGGTGGTAATAAAAAGGCATTTGCGTGGGGTTCCTTATTTAGTGACACATGTAAAAATATTGAAACAAGTGTAACAGGTGCGAGAAATTCTTTATTAAATATTAATGAAGAGGCTAGTGGAACTGTAAATATTGATGTTGCGAATGTTATTAATACAGTAAGTCCTTCACAACCACCTGGTTCTGAATCATTCCAAAATGTTTTCTAATTTTTAATATCTTATGATTATATATTAAAAATGCAAGCACAATTACAGGGTTTAACTAAAATGGTCAATGTTATGAATGAAGAACAAATATGTGATACCGACTGTCAAAATAAGAGGAAAATAGAAAATTTACGGAAAACATATATAAAGGCGAAACAAAACTCAGAAAATTCAAAACCAAATTTAGAAAGAGCTGAAAAGGATTATTATATGGCGTCGAAGGGTGGTGAATACTATTCCAAAATGCAAGAAAAAAAATATAAAACCATAGCTATAAATGCTGTGTCTGGTTGGAATAAAAATGTTGAAGATATATTAATAGATATTGATAATAAATTAAAATATTACAAGGGATTATTTTCATACAAAGATAATGTTACCATGGTATATTCTAGTTATAATAATAAATATACAAATTTACGTGAAAAAATTACAAGTACAACTGATAAAAAAAATGTAAATAACAGATTAGCTTATTTTTATGATTATAATACATCCATCGTTAATTCATTAGTGTGGTGGTTAAAATTTATTTATTGGATTTTTTATGCAATTATGATTGTATTTTTTGTTTTAAAAAAACAATATAAAAATATTCAAAGTTGGCCCTTTATTTTAATTGTTGGTTTATTTCCTGTCTTGTTTGAATATGGTATAAGTTGGAATAACCCATTTAAAAATGAAATATCAAAAGTTCCAAGTATTTATGAATGGGTTTTTAATGTATTTCGACATCAAAAAATTGACAATATTTATTTTATTTTCTTTACATTAATTATTTTAACAGTATTAATGTTTTCATTTTTTAGTAATTTGTCATTTAAATATGTTCAGGTATAATAGTGTGTATAATAGTGTTCGCGTCTATAATTAAGAATTTATATAGTAAATCTATATAAATTATGTATGGTGTTAATGATTATGACCCTCCCAAACCATTTTTTACAATGTCTATAGTTGATTTACTAAAATATAATAAGAAATGCGGGTTGATTGACAAATACTTGTTTTCTAAGACAAAAAATACAAAAAAACATAAAAAAACCAGAAATAAAAAAAATAGGAAAACAAGGAAAAGAAAAAGACAAACAAGAAGAATTCTCTCCAACAATGAAAAATTAAAAGTAATTTAGTTAACAAAAAGAGTTACCAACAAAAATCATACCAACTAATCCTAACGCAAATCCCAAATGATAATTAAACGGCATTGTCTTGTAAATATTTAAATAACTGATATAAATGTAAATAAACAAAATTATCATATAATGCCCGGACAATGGCACAATGATATGGAAAAATTATTCCCAAAAAAAATGCAAGAAATCAAATTCTTTTGTTCATCCAGTGAAAATAATACTTGTAGGAGAGCGGATATCCTTCTTAATAATAAGAGAACTCTTGAAATACAACATTCACGTATTAATGAAAATGAGATTATAAAACGTTTTAATGATTGGAATAAATTTGGAAAAGAAATAATATGGCTTGTTGATGGAAATACAAATGATGTTAATTGTGAAAAATTAACAAATGGTAATTATCTTATCCAATTTAATAAATCATGGAAATACAAATCTTTTATAGAAACATATGATAACATTTTACTTGATATTAATGATAAAATTTTTAAGATTGAATTAAAAAAGATAAAATGTAAAATGATTTTATTATCAAACCCCAAACCATTAAAAAATGTAATAGACATACTCAAAAATAACCCCGAAAAAATATGGAAAATATGGGATAATTCAAACTTTATTAAACCAACTTTGAAAATTTATCAACAGGGGGCAGGTAACGGAAAAACATACGGTATTTGGAAAAGTATATGTGAAAATGAGGATAAAGACACATATGTAATTGTGACAAAACAACATTCTGCAAAAAATGTTATTTATGAAGAATTAATGGATCAAACAAATCGTAAAGAATATCATGTTGAAAATTTAACAAATAAAGAAGAGTTTAACACACATAAACATTATGCTATTAAATATACTCATAAAAAATCTAATAGAGAGTGTAAAGTATTAATAGGAACCATAGATTCATATTGTTATAATTTATCAGGAACTTTGGAAAAATCACAAAATTTTTTTGAAGGTATTTTAAAGAATATATCCGTAAATGGTTTAACAAAAGTAACCCAATATGGTTTTATGAATTTTGCTGGACAACAATTTTGTATAAATAGAAAAAGTGAAATTTGGATAGATGAGGTTCAAGATTTGCCAATTTCTTATTTATATGCGTTTACACGTTTAATTTTAGAAACGTGCTGTGATGTGAATATTGTTGGTGATAAACTACAGACGCTTGAATATAATAAAAATTTTTTGACTGAAATTGTGAATGAAAAACTTCCAAATATTGATATAGTTGTTGAACCAGAAAAAAATGATAATAGAAGGATACAGGTAAAAGGAATGCATATTAAAATTAATGAATTGATTGAATTTGAAAAATATAAACTAGAGGAAATTAACTGTGATAAATCAAATTTGTCAGAATCAAAAGACCCCCTTGAACTAATAGATTCACCTATTATTTATGCAAATGATAAAGATGAAAATAAGATTAGTGATTTTGTATCATTATTAATAAAAAAACTGGATTTCCAAGTAAATTTGAATAATTATATACCAGAAGATTTTATGTTTATATTTCCAATAATGAAATCAGATATTCTTGCAATTGAACTTCAAACAAATCTACAAAAATATTGGTTAGAAAAATTTAATGATAAAAATTATATAGAAAATATTAAAAATAAATATTGGGAAAAGTATAATCATACTAATTACACACAATATGTTCATTTACATAAACATACAGAAGGGCAGGTTATTAATACAAGGGATTCAATTCACGCAACAAGAATTATGTCTATAAGAACATCAAAAGGTGATGGTCGTCCTGTAGTATTTATTTTGGGAACAACAGAAAAGTCATTAAAACTTGTAAGTAGTAATGTAATCGGTTTGGTATATGAGTCGCATTTACACGTTGCTCTTACACGTGCTAAAAATAAAATTTATTTTGGATTAATTAAGAATAATGATAATATACATAGTAGGTTTAAAGATATTGACGAGGTTGAATATTTACCTTCAATAAAAAGGAAAATACAAATAAATAAATTAATAGAACAAACATTAGATAAAGATAAAATTCAAAATATATTATTAGAAAATAACGTAAGCCTTGAAGATTATTTTCCAGATAATTCAAAAAATAATATGAATATTAAAGAACAAGTAGATTGGGGATATCATTGTATTAAATATGCAGTATATGTATCTAAAATTATTTTTAATATTATAGAAAGACATAGTGAATCACAGGAATATTATAAATCGCATTTATATATTACTATACAAAAAATATCAGATTTAAAAATCACAAGAAAATCTACAACAGATTATTGGAAATATTTAAAAGATAAACAATACAAACGTGGTAACAAAAAAATGAAAGAAATGCCCATTTGTGTTTTAAATAAACAACATAATTGGATTGAATATATTAAGATAATTGAAAATACAATGAAAACAATACAAAAAAAAATTAATGATAATGAAATAACAAAAATGAATGTTTATGAAAGTATTGTATTCGTTTATATGATAGATATATATAATAACCAGAGTTATTCTAAAACTATAACACCCATGGAATTATATAATATAACACACTTCTTCCATGGGGATAAAAATACAAAAGAAAAAGCTTTATTAAATCAACTGGATAGTATTAATGAGATTGTTGAATCCGCATTAAACAATAATGAAAAAAATATGAAATGGAATTTATTTAAACATATAAAATTGGATAGTAACGATGATATTCAGGTAAAAAAATTACAATTTCCAATAATAGGATATGGAAGTAAGATTTCTCATATTATGTTAAAGTCAAGTATTAGTAAATTAAATTTTTGGGATATAATGATTGAATGTTTAATGGAAAGATTTTTGATATATAATCCTGATAGTGAAAAAGATAAGGAAAAATATAAGGATAAAGAAATAGAAACGTTGATTTTCATTCTTGATGAAGAAAAATGTATTAAAATTAATTGGAACTGGGATAAAAATTTATATAATGATATATTGGAAGAGTTAAAATTATCTATTGAAAAATATTATGGCGATTATCATATGGATATTTATAATTATTTAATACAGATTAAATCGCCAGATAATAAAGGTAAATATTGGGGAAAAGGGACAAAATATGACACACCGTTTTCATATATTAGTGAAAAAATAAAAGTTTATCCATCTTATATTTATAATTTAATTGAAGAATTTCATGAAAAATGGTCATCCAATAAAGAATGGGTAAAAGAACAATATGTTACTTATGATAGTTTTAATGATATACTAAATATAAAATTAAAAGAATTATTGAATAAAAACTTTAAAAAGGTTGTTACCGAGGTAATAGATGATGAATTTTAATATCTTAAAAGGTTTATTAAAGATATTATAAAGGAGTGTATACATCTATATTAGTATTAGAAGTTAGGTAATTCACCAGAATAATGTATAATGAATTACTTGATTGGATAAACTTGAAAAGAGAACTATAAAATATATTTTTTTAATTTTATATTTAGTAAGGTAAAGTTAAAATAATTTTCTCTCCAACAATGAAAAATTAAAAGTAATTATTTAACAAAAAGAATTACCAACAAAAATCATACCAACTAATCCTAACGCAAATCCCAAATGATAATTAAACTGCATTGTCTTGTAAATATTTAACCAAGCTTGTTTTTCCTTGTCATCTTTTAAATGTAATACCATATAATCACTTTTGGGGTGTAATATGTAGAAAAAATAATTTACACTAAATGACGTGGCTAATACAAAACAAATATTAACTAACTTATTAACCTTAAACATTTTATTATTATTAAGAACAAATAATGCGAAAATAGAAATTATAAATCCTAAACCAAAGCCCTTAAGATATATATTTTTTCTTTCATTTGCTATAGTAACATATCTTTGTTTATTTTCGTTGCTTAATAATTGGAAAAGAGGATCTTTAAGTGTGCTTTTATCAACACGCAAAGAAACAAAAATACTTGAGATTACGAAAGCACCAGCTACAATACAAGAAGTAGTACAAACCATTATAAATATTAGTGATATATTAAATGTCTATTTTTTTCTATAAATAAAATATAATATTAATAGTGATACATTTATTACCATACTAATTAGTCCTGCGACAATTAGTGAAATATCAGATATAAAATACCCATGTAATAACCAAATCAAATTAGTCATCAATATGAGTGATAAAGAAAATAATGATAAATCTTTTACACTTTTTGTTATATAAGTTTTGTATAATTGAGGAACTAATTGAATTGAATTTATTATTGGCGCTAATGTTGCTACAATAAATTGTATCATTATATATATATATTATTATATAAAAAGCACATTTTAAATATAATAGTATGTAAAAAATAGTATGTAAAAAAATAAGTGGAGAGAATTTGTATAAAAAGTCTATTGGTTGTAATTATTATTAAAAAACACCCAAATGTTAAATACCCAAATGTTAAATTTCAAAGGATTTTATTGAATTCTTCCATTAATTCCTGTTTAGATATAGAATTTGGTCCGCAAGTATTATTTTTACAATCATAATTAATATTGGTTAATTTATTAAATAACACATCTGTTAATTCTATATTAAATTTAATAAAATAGTGTGATTGGGTAGATTTTTTTTCAGTTTCTTTATCGATGTCACCCGCATTTACACCCACGCGTCTAAAAGATATATCGTGCGCATCCTGTTTTTTAACAAATTTGTATTGAGTAGGTATAAGTTTTTTAGGTATTATTCTATTTGTATCTTTTTTAATCCAAATTTGAAATACACAAGGAACATTATATTCTTTTTTATCAACAAGAAATGAATTGTCTGGTAAATCGTATTCACAAATAAGGTGGAAACTTAAAGGAAAATGTTTTTTTAAACTATCCTTCTTGAAACTTTTAGGTAATATAAATGAAATACTATCGCAATATTCACTCGATTTTTTTATAAATTTTATAGCTAACGAAGATTGACGACCAAAAGGTGGATTACCTACAATATGAACCTTACTATTTGGTTTTTTAATTATTGCGTTATAATCATATTCTAAATAATCTTGTTTTATTATTTCAGTATTTTCAGGTTCTAAATCATAAAATTTATGATTTTTAAATAATGATTTAATGCCTTTAATAAAGGAGCCGTTACCTGCGCTTGGTTCAATACACAAATCATCCTTTTGTATAGTAACGGTTTGCTTTATCAACTGAATACATTTATCTACTATACACGCGGACGTATAAAATTTATCAATTGTTTTTCTTTTTAAACCTGTTGTTTGCATATAGTATTTATTTAATATATTTAATAGTCAAATTTAATCAATTTTGTAAATGTAAAAGGTATAAAAAAATAAAATTTGAAAAATAAAATTTGAAAAATATTCAAATTTTATTTTTCAACTATTATTTTTGTAAATTATTCCATCTCGTCTTCACTATCATAAGTTTCATATGCGATTTTATATCCATACCAACATTTATTTCTTTGTTTTCCAATATTTTTTTCTAATTGTTCGTATAGTTCAGTCGCTTTTGGAGGTCTTTGTTGATAATTAGTTTGATACCATTCGTTGAAATGATTTCTAATCTCTGTTTTCTTAATTTTATCATCTACTGACCCTTTGACAATATTATCGTTGATGAATTGTCTCCAAAAATTCTCTTTTTCTTCATATATTTTCGAAGCTTCCAATACCATGGGACAATCTTTGACAATTCCGCCTGTTTGATTTACTCTTTCAATCAAAATAGATGTAAATACCTGAACCCAATTAGGTAATTTTTCTTTTAATTTTAAATCTTTTATGTAAATAGGTCTTTCTTCATCATCTACCAGTCCTTGTGCTTTTTTAATTTCATAATCTTCTATATCAATAAACTCTGACCTAAAATCTACTTGACGAATTCTTCTCCATGTTCCTTTATCGTTGGATTTAATAGTAAATAAATGATTAGTACAACATGTTAATTCAAATTGAGGAACAAATTTAAGCATTTTTTTGGCATACATTGCTCTTCCTTCCATTTCATCGCCACCTGTCATTTGTTTCATAATACCTTCATTTAATTCATCTCCAACACTTGGTTCATCCATCGATACAAATCTTCTTCCTTTTAATTTTGCGATTTCTGGAGTTGGACCACCAATAGAATTTCTTTTTTGTGTTAGTAAAGCGATATTAATTTTATCAGCATAATCACCTAATACAAGATTCATTAAATCAACCCAAATAGATTTACCGTTGCCACCAACCCCTGTATAAATAATAAATTTTTGATTTATATTATCTCCAATAAGGGTTGATGCTGCGTGATCCCACATATACTTTCTCAAATCTTTATTTGGAAATACTTTCTCCATAAAATCATCAATCTCTGCTTTAATTTCAATATGTTCTTGATTTTGAGGATTAAATGGAATATAATTTGTTCTAGTAGTAAATGAAATATAATCTTCAGGTAGTCCTCTTCGAAAACATTTACACTTGAAGTCATAAACGCCATTATCAAAACCTAATAATTGTTTATTTTCATCCATTTTAGTCATCATTTCTTCATTATAAAATTGTTCTTGACATTCCCCCATAACAGCTTTTTTTTGATTATGTGTTTTTAATTTGATAGTAATTCTATTAAAAGATGATGCGTTTTGTAAGAACCCTTCTCTTTCTCCAGCAGAATATTCTTCATCTGTGCTTTTATCTTTTTCATTTTGCGCTGCGTGTTGATAAAGAGATTCAACTTCCTGAGATAATTTGATTCTTAATCCAACACCACCGTCACTCCATTTCCATCTATGACCAAAATACTGAAACCATTTTTTTTCAACCATACTAACACACGCAAATTCTCCCATAAATAGATTTTTTGCTAATATAGCAATATCCGTATCATTCCCTCCACCTGGTAATGTTTTATAAACAAGTTGTTCGATTGAATTATCATGAATTTGTTTATATTCTTGTGGATTTACCCCTTTTGCCCAATAATGGATAGAACGAAATGTAAATCCTTCATCCTTCATGTTTTGCCATTTATTATGCATTTCAGGAATACTACCCCATTCGAAGTTATTAGATTTAGATGAGAATTTTACCCATGTCCAAAATAAGAAATCGCTTGAAGTATTATGTAATGCCCAACCAACTTCCAACCAATTTTTAAATGGATTATAATAATTTTCATCTAATATCAAGGTAATTTGATGTAGTTCTTTGAGATGGTAATCTTTCAAATTTAAACAATCCATAGTATTATCAATCAATAAACTTAAATTTTCATCATTATCCGGCCATTCAGTATTATTTAGTCCTGATAAAATTACCATCGGAGATTTATTTATAGATTTATTTGTAGATTTTTTTACAATTTTTTTTTTTGGTTTTATTATATTTTGTAATTTATCTTTATATATTGGATAAATTTCACATACTTTTTCATCATCAAATTTTATAATTTGTTTATTTTTGGCACTTACTATAGGAAGCATATCTTTAATATTAATATTATCTATAGAGTCCATCTCTAATGAATATGGTTCGTTATCGGGCATAAAATGAAGAATATATTTATTTTTTAATTTATATGCTTCGCATCCTGGTTTTCTAGACCCCCAAACTTGCCAATTATTTCTACCTGAACTAATACATTCATCAAATATATCTTTTGAATCATTCACGCACATTAATCCTTCTTCACCAAACAATTGCATTTCTTCTTCTTTTTTCATAACAACATCTCGTAATAACATTTGGACAGTATGTTTCATTTGTATTCCAAATACTAAATGTAATCCATCTTTCGTTTCTTTATCCTCTTGGACTACTATGTTATCTTTTTGAAATAAATAAACAGGAACTTCCGTTTCCTCCTTAAAATCAAATAACTCTTTGATTGCTTCACAATATAATTCGATAATAGACAATTTATCTTCATCATCAAATATCCTCTCTGTCGTTTCCTTGCTCAAACGCATATCAATATCAACCAATAATGTTCCTCCATTTTCTAAATCTTGCGTTTCAGTCAAATATTCTTCATTTCCTTGTTCGAATACATGTTTATGATACAATTCGTAAAATTTATCCATTCCTTCTTCTGGTATATGATAATTTCCACCATAAATAATCTCGTTATTCTTATCTTTACCACCTATACGGGTATGTGTACTTGGTTTGTTATTACCATCTTTCTTGATTTTATGGAATCGAAGAAATGCAGGCAAGGTTCTCACAATTTTTGTCCCGGACATTTTATAATTCATAATATATATCGGATATTTTAAATCAATTTTGAAAACAAATCTAATTTTAGCTATTTTTACATTTCAAAATAATAAATTAACTACAATATACAGGTTGTAATATATTATTATCAGATAATAATATAAATATTTCTAAATATATTATATTATATTATGACTGACAGTAGTAAAGTTGTTATGAATAAAAAAAGTAGCAGACGGTTACAGAGGGATATTGTTGATATTATTAAAAATCCATTAACAGACCATGGTATTTATTACGCACATGACGAACAAAATATGTTGAGAGGTTATGCTATTATTTTTGGACCAAGTGATACTTTATACAGATACGGTGCTTACTGTTTTGAATTTAAATTCCCTACAAATTATCCTTTTTCACCTCCCAAATTAAAATATATAACTAATGACGGACATACCAGATTTCATCCAAATTTATATAGAAACGGAAAGGTTTGTATTAGTGTGTTAAATACATGGAAAGGCGAACAATGGACTTCGTGTCAAACAATTAAATCTATTTTACTAATGTTAGTAACTCTCTTTCACAATAAACCTCTTTTAAATGAACCAGGTTTTTCAGAAAAACACGCATCATTTATCCCATATAATAATATTATCAGGTTTAAAAATTTACAAGTTTCTCTACTCAGAAATTTAGACGCAGATAAAATAGATGCAAATCTAGGACACTGTAAAGTATTTTTCCCTATTTATAAAAAATATATTGATGATAGAAAACTAGAAATTTTAGAATATATAAATTTGTTAAAAAATACACATAATAACCAAGAAACAAAAGTAAGAATTTATAATATGACATGTTTTATTGATTATGAAACTTTAGAAACGGAATTTATCAAGACATTAAATTAATATTATAAAATTGAAATAAATATATTTGATTGTATTATATACATAAAATGCACTTCTGTCCAAAATGCGGTAATATGTATTATTTACAACTTAAAAAAGATGATGAAGATAAACTAATTTATTATTGTAGGAACTGTGGTAATGAAGACGAATCTTTGGTTACTAATTTAAATAATTTATATGTTAGCAAGACAGATATCAAAAAAGAAATTAATTATAAAAATTCAATTAATAAATACACAAAATTGGACCCAACATTACCAAGAATTGATAATATTGATTGTCCTAATCAAGATTGTATTTGTAATAAACCCGAAGATGTAGAAGACGGAGATACTGTAGAAAAAGAAATATTATATATACGATATGACGACGCTAATATGAAATTTGTATATTTATGCGCTCATTGTAATACTGTGTGGAATACACAAAGTAAATAAAATTGAAAACGATATAATAATAAAATTTTTATTATATTATTATAAATGAGTGCTGGTTTAGAAGAAGTTGATGTCGAACAACAATTAAAAAAAGCTGAAGAAAGTGGTGATGATACGGAAAGTATTGTTTTATCTGAAAAATCTGATGTAGATGACGATGTAGATGACGATGTAGATGACGATGTAGATGACGATGTAGATGACGATGTAGATGACGATGTAGAAGATGATGATATTCAATCGGTCGAAGATACCTCGACCGATTTAAACCAAGAACAGGGGGAAGATGATATGGGACAAGAAAGCGATATTGAAGATAACGAAGAAGAAAAATCAGGAACAACTGATAATAAACCAGATGAATCAGATAGTTTAATTCAAGGAGATATACCAGAAGGGTTACTGGAAGAACTCGCTAAAATAGACGATGAAGAAGAAGATGACGACGAAGATGACGACGAAGATGACGACGAATATAATGAAAATATGCGTAAATTAGAAACCGATATTAATAAAGATTATTTATATTCTTATCATCCAGAAACAAAACATATCAATTACAAAGAATTATTAACGTTATCTAATGTTACTAGAAATAAAAAAGGCATTATTATCGACCCATTACATATTACGCTTCCAATTCTTACAAGATATGAAAAAGCAAAAATTCTTGGATTAAGAGCAAAACAAATCAATCACGGAGCAAAACCCTTTGTAGAATTAACAAAAGATATTATTGATGGACATACTATAGCTTTTATGGAACTCACTCAAAATAAAATTCCATTTATTATTAGGAGACCAATACCTAACGGAGGGAGTGAATATTGGAAAATAAATGATTTAAAAAATATTGATTAAAAACACATTTCATTAAAAATACGTGATAAAATATATGATAAAAACATGATTATAATAAATTTTTTAACGTTTGGGTCTATTTATTGATTTTGATAAAATAACATATGTCTGTTTTTTAGAAATTGTATCACTTGTATTAGCATAAATATTATTAGATGATGAAATTCTAGAGCCACTAGCATATAAATTCGTCGTATTGACATCAAAACATCCACCACCAGCTGTTTTTTTCCCGAATTGATCCACCTGTCCATCAGTTGTATTTATTAATAATGGTCTAAAAAGTTTTAAATTTGTAGATGAAGTATTATATCTCCCATACGGAAAACGATTATTTTTACAAATAAAAATAACAGGGGTTATAAATCCTTCAATATTCAGTTCTAGACCATTTATATTTGCAATTGGTTTCCATCTAAATTTACCGGTTACCGTATATCTTAATTTTTCATATATTCTTATACCTGTATCTATAAATATATATTCACCCCCCTTTAATCTCACTTGTTTATCAGATAAAATAACTTCTGATTCATTACTTGAAATATTATATCTAGAAATAGTCCAATAAACATCACTGGTTGATGTATCCCAAGTATCATCATTTGAAAAATAAAAAGAAGACCATTTTATAGTTATAGTACTATTCTCATCATTTAACATATCATCAATACTTTTATTTGTTTGATATATTTCCGGTAATTCTACTAATAAAACGTTTAAAGATTCAGGTAAAAAAACAAATCCCTTAAAAGCATTATTATTTGATATATCATCAGCAGCCTTCAACCTAACATCGAATATCCCGTTATAAGAACTGTCATATAATGACAAATCTTCTCCGCTAATACCGTTGCCTCTTCTCATAGTAGGTAATAATATTGTATCAACTATAAAATTATTGCTATTCGCTGATATATCAGATTGCTCTGGAAAAGGTACATTAATACCCGTTTCTCCCTCCGTTTCTCCTATATACTTTTTTCCCGTTGGACCAAAAGGTCCTTCCCCATTTTCTATTTTTAATTCAACTATTATAGGGCTTTTATTTAAATATGATTCCGGATTAATATTCAACGCTCCTGTCACCGTAAATATTAAATTATCGGTGCTGCTCATTATTTGTCCATTTTGTGTTAATGCTGTATATTCTGCAGAATCCTTCAAGCTATTAATTAAAATATGTGTAATACGGTCATTCGCAATAGTTAAAGACCCTGATTTTAAACTTAAACTAAAAATATCAATAACCATCGAAATTTTTATTTGATTTTCCCAGCTATCAAGATGTGTATATTCGACCGTATTACCGAATAGCCTTTTTACCCTTCTTAATGTATTTATTTTTGATGGTAATCTCCAATAATCAGGAATAAAATAATTACCCAGTTGTAATGATAAAGGACCAAAATATGATGTCCTATTTAATATATCACCTACATCAGGAAAATCATCTGTGTTTATCGCGTCTACTTTATTATCAATTGTTAGAGTATTATTATTTCCGGATATAATAATAGCTGTGTCGCTATTAGTTGACGTCGTATCAGATTTAAAAAAAGAATAACTATTATCATAAACACCACTTATATCAATAATTTTTTCAGTAAGATTTTTATCACCACCAGGTTGTATAATTGTAGCATTTTCACCATCAATATTATTATTTATATATAGTTTTGATACATTTAATGATAATTTTTCAGGTATTACAATTTTATCTTGATAAATAGTTCCTTTTTTAAAATATCTATTCGATTCTATTGACAAACCTAAATTATCTATATTGTAATTCAAATATCTATATGGTGTATAGTTTACAGGAACATAACTAATATCCACAACTTGTCCTTGTGATGAAGGATCCTTTGTATTAAATATTTTATCTGTATAAGGTATTTCATCTCTATCTGAAAAAATGTTATTTCCTATTTTTTCAAAGAAATTAAGTTGAAAAACATTAAAACTAATATCATAATTTTTTGATATATCAGTCACTATAAAATTTAAACGGGTATCTGTACAATTAAAAGAAGCATCTATTTTTTTAAACCCAGAAGCCACATCTGTAAAATATATAGATTGCATAGAAATATCACTTGTTGTTGTATCAAAAGAATTATTATCCCATGTTAAGGTTATTGTTTCTTCATCTCTTTTTGCGTTTTTATTATTTATTCCAGGCGGAATACAATCTCCATCCATATCGTTATGTCTAACAAAAGTTGTCACCGAACTACTCGTTTTCCCTGTAGTAAAAGATATTTGAAACTTCGTATTGTCATCTGGAGGGATTAATAATTTATAATACACTCTAAAATAATTTAAATCATCTAAGGTTATGTTTGGTTCTGTTGAAGCATCAAAATAACAGGGTCTATTAAGTATAAAATCAGAGATAGATACTGTGTCGTCATTTCCTGCAACATCTTTTGAATAATATGGATTTTTTGATTTTCTAGGCAGGTCGATTGTATTTGGATACATACCATACCCACCTCCAGTAATTTCATTACTAGTATCTCCTCCTGATAATACTACCCAGTTTGTAATATATCTTTGTAAATCCCACGACCCATCGTATTTTGTTACTGGCAACTTTCTTGGACTTTGTAAGCTACACCATAAAATATTATTTAATTCGTATATACTATCTGACCTTTTGTCAACCCACTTATTCGTACCGGTCGTTGATAATTTTATAAACTTTTTCCATCCCTCAGTCATATGTGAACCAGTCGAAGACATTTCTGTTGTAAAACCCGGCCCATCAAAATTATCTCCATAATAACAATTAGACAAATCAGTACCTGAATTATCACTATACCAACCACCAATTAATTTTACTACAGTAGAACTAGAAAGTTTGTTCCAATTTTCTTTTACCTGCAATCGACCTGTTCCACCATTAATACCACTAAGATTTGACAAAATATTGGTAATATCCATTCTCTTAGTATTATCATTCGCGGAACCTGTTTGTAATCCCGTAATAATTTTACAAGAATTTTCTCTTGAATAATTAAAATAAGTAGAATTAGGAATAGCCAAATAATTTGGTTTGCTGGTTGAACTATCAATTTGATAAATTGGTCTACCTATACTATTATCGTTAACCATAAAATAATCAAATGTAAAATCTAACATTCCCTTGGGTCCAATAATATCACATTCATATTCATATTGAACTAACGAAGCCCATTTTTTTGTTTCTTGTGTAGTATCATCATATAAATTCCAATTCCCTCTTTCCCCTTTGCCACGGGTACTTTTATTCTTTTTATAATTACTGAAATCAGTTTCTTTACTACTTTTAATTCTTAATATCATAAAAAATGCTCCAGATAAATGAGAAATATTATTTGAAATATCATTTGTTCCTTTTCCAGAAGATGGTTGTAACCCTGAACAATCTAAAACAATAATATTTTTATTAGGTGATAAATCTACTAACATTGTTTCATTACCGCAAATATCAGATGGTGATGTTAAACAAGATTCAAATTTAGGCCACCCTCCACCTCTAACATCAAATAGAGGAAATCCCCATATCCATCCTAATTGTCTCCCCCCAGAAGTATTATTATAAAATCTATAATTACCACCAGATGTTCCACTTGGTATGTCTTTATCACCAGAATCATAATCCGTTATGTTTTCTCTATAATATAAAACAATCGTCTTTAGTTTAACAGTAGGTAATTGATTCGGTTTTTTTATAATTTCAATCCATTCACCATATTGGTCTGGATATTGTCTTGAGGTAGTATTTAATGGTAGTTTCAAATTAAATCCATGAACATTATTAAATATTTCTGTCATCTATATTAATATTATAAGATAAATTATTAACTTATCTAAATGCGTTTTTACCTCCCATTCTTATAGCTCTGGCATATCTCATATTTTGTGAACCTTTAAATTTACTAATTTTTGCTTTTTTATCAGGTGGATGTTGCGAAACTTGTCTACTACAATAACTATCAGGAATATTGTTTACGCATATTTCATTACTATAATCAGTCGTAATTCCATTGAGGTAAATTGCTTGAACTCTAACACATGTTTTACAATTATCAAAAATACTATTTGGTACAGACATAGAAAATGTAGGATTATCCTTCACTAAATATGTTTGCGTGCCATTAATTATAACCCTCCATCGAACCGGATAGTCTCCATCACCGTTTTGTGAATTATCCCAAGAAAAAGTAGCTGTTTTTCCCAGAGGACCATTTTTTACTATATTAACAGATATTGGACCAATACTCATAATATATACAATACTTATATATTATTAAATTTAGTACCTTCAAATCATAACTATATATTGTAACACCTACATCGTCGTAAGATGAATTATCGTAAAATGAATAATATTTATAAATATTATTGGATATTTAATTCTTCCATCGATTACCACAATTCAAACAAGTTATAAAAGTTGTCATAGGTTCATCACCACTTCTCGTTTGAAGTTGATAGTAAGTGCATTGTCTTTTCTGACATTTATAGCATTTAAATTCATCGGTAGCAGCGGACATATCTACTTCTGTTAGATTTTTATCTCTTTTAATCTTTGCATCTACAAGTTCTTTCCAAATTTTAGGACTCATCTCTTGATGTTTCATAAAAGCTAGCTCTCTGGGACTAACTTTCCCCTTTTTTAAATTACTGAGCAACTTTTTATTACATGTGGATAATTTTGGATTAATATTATTATAAATACTTCTAAATCTATTAACGTATAATTGAACGAAATATTTATTGTCCCATTTTCTTACGATTTTTCTTTGTTTTCCCTGGCATATAGTATAATTAAATACTGCTTTTTCAAGATTAATAGATTTATTTTTATTTTTAATAAAACTATTAAATTTATTTCTTAAATTTTCGCGAAATTCGGTTGGATTTTCAATTATAAAAGACATTATTATGTATTAAAAATAATAATGTTTTATATTGTTTCAATTTTAACTAATCACTATCAATATAACTTTCCTCACTTAATTCTGAACCAGGGTCGCTTTCATAATTATCATCATCGTTGAATCCATCCTTTTCCTCTGTTTTATTATTCTTTCCGTCCTCTTCGTCATCCTCTTCGTCATCCTCTTCGTCCTCTTCGTCATCCTCTTCATCATCCTCTCCCTCTTCGTCATCCTCTTCGTCGATATCACTATCTTTACCCATAACATCTTCTTCGGTGTCATCAGTGGATGAATGAGCTTCTTCCTCTTCCTCTTCTTCTTCCTTTTCTGGTATATATTCATCGTCATCTTCCTCGTCCGATACAATAAATCCACCCTCTTTTGAATAACCTTGTTTTGTTTGTAGATGTTCTGGGATTTTTTCTTCATCGCTGTAACTATCTTCCTCTCCTAAATCTTCAAATCCTCCAAATAATTTCTCATATAATTTATCCCAATCTTCAATTGTCAAGTTAACAGCATTATCATTTTTTAAAACCTTATCCCTGTGTTTTACTAAAATCATATTTCCAAAATAAAGATTAACATCTACTGGTGGAGGCAAATCATATTTATTTTCACTATTTGCTCTGCCTTTGTCTTTTGAAAACAGACTAACATTATGCTCGGCATCGTATTTCCAATAAGTTCTTTTTTTAAAATTATCTTTCTTTTTTAAATTACATTTCTTATACAACATTTCAATATCAAAATTTTTGACATCGCTACATTTTAACGCACCCCCCTTATCAATAACAATTACCTTTACCATTATGTATTGATTGTATGAAATCGGTTTAAATAGTTTGTTAAATATATTATTATATGCAGAAATATTATATTCCTGAAATTAATTTAAGAGACATAAAAAATAAAACTAATCTAATTAATAATTTGGAAAAAACATTTAACAAAACAAGTAATAAAAATAGTATAATAATAGCTTCAAATGGATATTATAAATATAATAAAGAAAAGCTATTAAAATATAAATTAATAGAAAAAGAAAGTGAAATAGTAACAAATTTTCTTGAAAAATATAGTTTGATTGGTATCAATCAATATGAAAAAAAAATAGGCGAGGTATTTTCTGTACCATTTGAAAGTAATCATATAATATTAGAAAAAATAAAATTCAATGTAGGAACAAGTAAACATTATCTAGTAATTGAAAAAAAAAATGATAGAATAGTTGATTTATATTTTTTATCTACGAAGAAAATAGATGAAAATTGTAAATTTTTTAATAAAGATGTAAGTTCATTTATTGAAATGTTAATGTGCAAATAATATATATGTTATTTTGGGTAATTCAACAAACCATAATTTCAGTTGTTTTAATTATAAGTGTTCATTATATTTATATATTTTTCAAGAATAATCTTACTATTCCAAAAACAAAAGATTTAGTAAATAAACCAAGAGAACAATATAAAAAAATATATAACTCTTTAAGGGAAAATAAAGATGATACCAAAGAAATGAAAAACGAATTAAAAAATTATTTGAAAACTTTAACAGCTTCTAAAAAACCAAACAAAACTAAGGGAAATCAATCTAACGGAATCCAATCTAATGGAAATCAATCTAATGGATTCCAATCTAATGGATTCCAATCTAATGGAATCCAAACTGCTGAAAATATTTTTTCACCAAGTAATTTTACTAATTATTAAATTGGTATAGAGATATTTCAATCATTATTATAAATGAAATTAAGTCTAAGCGAGCAAACAAATATACTCGCTCATTTTCCCAAATTGGAACTTTCTTATGAAAAAAAATCACATAATAAAGTTCATTCTGACATATGTTTAACAATACCAAAGGGTAAAAAATATTTTGCCTGGTTTAAAACTTACAAAGGAAATAATTTATGTTTTTTGTTAGAAATAGATAGACGATACAATTCTATTGAAAATATTTTAGTAAATGTTTGTTGCTTTGATAATAGTTTATGCAGCGGTATAGGCACTATTTTATATGGTACTATCTTTTCCATAGCAAAAAAGAAATTTTTTAATATTGAAAATATTTATTTTTCAAGAGGATATAATTTGTTACATTTAAATCAAAACAAAAAATTAAGGGAAATATATGATGTCATGAATAAACATATAAAACAAGTTACTTATTTAAAAAATTCAATCAACTTTGGAGTTCCTATTATCAAAAAAAACGTTTATGAATTAAAAAAAATATTACCTAGCTTACCTTACGATATATACTGTATTCAACATAGAACGTTGTGTATTAACAAGCCATTTTTAAATGAACATGTTAAGATAGAGTCTAAGATATATAAAATATTTTTACTAAGGGCAACAATTATTGATGATATTTATGAACTATATTTTAAAAATGGAGAGAATTTAGAGAAATATAAAGTTGCTTGTATTCCTAATTATAAAACGAGTGTTATGATGAATTCTTTATTTAGGACAATCAAAGAAAACAAGAATTTAGATTTATTAGAAGAAAGCGATGATGATGAAGAGTTTGAAAATACATCACTTGACAAATTTGTTAATTTAGAAAAAGAAATTAAAATGAAGTGCGTTTTTATTAAAAAATTCGATTCATGGTGTCCAATTGAAATATCTACTGACAAAATCTCTCCAAGAAGAGAAATTATATGTTATAAAAAATAATAGTAATATATATAAATGAGTTTAGTTAACGAAACAAATAATCAATTTATTCAACCACATGTAAATAGTAAGCAAGGTGTGGTTTGTTCATCAAAACAGGGTGGCGGGGGTTATGGTACAACAAACGATTCTTTATCGCAATCTGCTAATAATAATTTGGGTAAGGGGTATCCAGTCCCTATAAAATACACGAGTTGTGCAAAACAATCAGGCGGTGCTCATGATTACGATGCCGATTTTTCTGGTAAAAGTTACGGTTTTACTAAAGAAGGAGCAGGTTTAGCCCAACAGTTCAGAGGGAGCTACGCCCCTGTTACAGTCGAGCACAAAACCAATATGTGCGGAGGAAAGAAAAAAAGAAAGAAAAGAAAGAAAATAAAAACTAAAAAAAGAAAACGTCGTAGAAAAAATAAAAGTAGAAAATCTCGCAGAAAGCGCACAAAAAGGAGAAAAACCCGAGGTGGAAAACGACGACGCTCACGCAGAAAAGGTGGAGCTCCACCCAGATCTGTAATGGGACGTAAAAATAAATCCCGTCGTCGAACCAGAAAACGCAGATTAACAAATAAAAAAGGAGGTTCTTATTCACAATACGGTAGCAATATAGCAACTACCCCCAGTTATTCATCTCCAAATCCTTCCTCTATGCCTTGGGCTACAGGTCCAGGAAGCATTTCTAGACAAATAAATTGCAGAGATAACTACAATCATTTTAAAAAATAAAAATTTATTTATTAGACAATTATTATTAAATACTTATCTAATTTTCAATCAAACATACCCCTTGCAGTAACTTATCTTCATTTTTTGTTTTACTAAAAGCCTTTTTTATGTTATTAACCGGGTCGTATATCGTTTCCCATTTTCCGTTTTGATACCCATCCATATTTGTTTGGATTATTTTAAATTTTGATTTCTTATAAAATGTTTTTCTTTTAGTAAAATGTCTTTGAAATAAACTATGAGAATCAACAATATCAACAACAACCGCTTGATTATGTTTTTGTCTTAAAATCCTACCAACAGATTGCCTTACATCAACCTTTGGTGTTGCCATAATTAGACTTGTCAAACTTTTTATATCTAGCCCTTCTTCAGCCATCGCGTATGTAGCTATTATTACTTTTTTTCCTTCACTAATTTTTAAATCTTTTTCTTTCATTCCACCTACATAATAACCTACAGTTGCTATTGTTCTATGTTTAATAGCATCGTGTAAATATTGTAACAGTTTTTTTTGATGTGCCAATATCATTATTTGTTGATTTGGGTTATCTTTCAATAAATCATATAACACTCTTAATATAAATTCACTCCGTCTATTAAACTCACATAATTTTTTAATCATACCAGTATAATTTACTTGTCCTCTAAAATTAAGTAACACATTATTAAACTCTTCATCTGTTGTTTCATAATTTATTACTTTTACCAATACATTATCTTCCCCTTTACGTTCTAATTTACACACTACATCTCCCAAAAACCACTTTATTACCTTTGTTAACCCATCCTTTCTATTTATAGTAGCAGATAATCCTAATGAATATTTGGTTACCACTTTATAAAATGCTTTACTAAATACCTCTGCCCCTAAATGGTGACAATTAGATACAACCGGACCATCTATATATTCTTTATCACTACCTATTACAAAATTGTGATTATCTTGCACTTCTATATCATATACGTATGGTTTGTTACATCTATTAGCCCCTTTATTTTCAAAATAATTCACACTTGTTACTTTTAAATAACCATAGTCTTCATTTAATACTGGAGATATTATATTATCAATATGTGTTTTATCATATTTAGATATTATTAAATCGCCTATTTTTAATTTATTTGCTTCAATATAGCCGTTTTTTGTTAATATTTTATGTTCCGGTGTGCAATTTATAACTCTTTTTGACATTTTTATTTTAATTAAATCTTTCCTTTCTTTTCTCCAAGCAAAACTCATATATTTATATTCAAACTTCTTTGTTATCCTATTAAAACTTAATATTTTCGGTAGTACTTCTTTATTCTTCCACTCTTCATATAAACTCCCTATATTTATTAGACCATTTTCTGTATGGATTTTAGTTTTGTAAGGAAAACACTCGTCATAAATACTAAAACCATACTCCTTGAACATATCTTTAGGATACTCCTTCATACTTAAACTCTGAAGCATACAAATTACTATATCCTTACCTTCGGTATCTATTGTTTTTGCCTGGATTTTACCTACTTTAGCATCAGGTAAGAATTGTTCAATTCTTTCTACCCACTGACGAAGAAGAAATTCTTTGTGAACTACAATTAATGTTTTTAATTTAATTTTTGAAATGATATTTAGTGCAAGGCATGTATTATGGGTAACTGTAAAATCACCCAAAACAAAACGCCTGTTTCCATCTATTTCAAATCCAAAATATTCATCTACTTCTTTTTTTACTACTTTAATACCAGTATTTAACACATTTTTAATTTGTTTTTTTTTATTTGCTTTTTTTCTTTCTAATTTAACTGGTATATATTCTATACCTTCGCCGTGTATATGAGTTCTGTAATATGTTCCTGTCTTCCTTTCACCTTTATACATACAACTTTTCTCGCATTTTTTCTTATAAGCGGCAAAACCAAGAGAACGAGCTATATAAATAATGTCATCCAATAATGTTTCATTTTTCTGGATAACCTCATAACACCCATTACAATAATAACCGTCACTATCTATAATACCCGCCAATAGCTCAAGTCTGACCGATTTACTATTGCATTTGTAAATATGTGGTATATGCTTATTGTTAATTAAATTGTGTTTTTTTAACATATTCAAAACAGGGTTTTTACCTGATGAACCCGATATCCCCTTTCTATTTGCTTTTCCCGAAGACATCGTATATGTTATATTATTTCTACCTAAACCCTGTCTTAAAAACAAACCTTGTTCTTCACAATACATTTTAAAATATTCTACTACTGGTTCATCTATCGTTGTTATTTGCGGATACGAACTTGTACCATCACCTAACCAATAACCCAATACATATGGATCTAAATCAACAGGTTTTTCGGGAAAATTAATGGGAACACGATATCCTTTCAATAAATGATTTTTTATTGTTTTTGGAAGTTTTAAGAAATCTTTTAATTCAATATCAATAATTTTATCTTTAATATAATTTTTATTTCCATTACTATACCCGCACCTTAAAGATAATATATGTGATTCATTCACCGTATATTTATCCCCCTTAGTTGGGATAATATCATACATCATTTCTCTCCCTCTTGCCAAACTTAAAACAGTTCTTGGTGTAGAATCGTCACCCATTAATTTATCTCCAACTTTTATATTTTCTACCATTTTTATTTTACCATTTGAGAGCATAATTGGTGTGCCGAAATTTAAACACTTACCGAAACCGGTATGAAGAGCTAATAAACCGCTATGTTTTTTTTTAATATGCTTCATAAATTTTTCCACGACCGGTTTTTGTTTCGGTCGCAACTCTCCCTTAAAATTAACATTTATTTTTTTACCATCATCTATCCTTAACTCATCTGGTTCTCCATAAACTTCCATGCCGTAAAATCTAGGAACATACATTTTATTTTTTGATTCTCTATATACGGGGAATGGTTGAGGTTTCGTTAATGAACTTTTAGGAACAAAAGGTTTAACATTTAATTCTTTTCTTAACATTTGTTGTTCTTGAACGCTTATGTTTTCCTTATATATTGTGTAACCATTCCACCCAATATATGTAGCAATATCATCATCAGACATATATAATAATAATATCTACTTATTTAGATAGTTTTTTTTCAATTTTACACAATAAAAATATATTAATATGATATATGGAAAAGTTTTTAAAATCACTAATGAAAGAAAAACATCACCTTGTTTTAACTATATTGTTAAGTGTATTTATTTTATTTGATGTTAAAGTTCCTCTTGTTCTTGCTGAACTTGTAGATAACCCTCTTGGTAAAATTGTTATAGCAGCCCTTTCCATATGTCTATTATCTGTGAATGCGTTAGCCGGTGTAATTGGATTAATAGCAGCATATGTTCTAATTCAACGGTCGGGGGATTCAACTGGAACTATTGCAACTCAAAATTATTTACCAACTGAAACGAAAAAAACATCCCATCTTTCTGCTATGAATCAGTTCCCTGTTACAGTCGAAGAAGAAGTAATTAGCAAAATGCTCCCATCTACAAATAAACGAGACTTGACACCACCCGAATTTAAACCTGTATTAGATGATAATCATGACGCAGCAAAACCAAATTAAATATGATTTAAAATTTATAAATTATATTTAATGTTTCTCAATAGATGTAATATTTTTTGTTAGACCAATAACGGGTACTTCATATGGTAGTTTCTTTTAGAGTTCTCAGTTATTTCCTCCAGCACCAGCACCGCCTCCAACACCAGCACCACCTCCAGCACTAGCACCACCTCCAGCACCACCCGTATTCTTTTTAAATGCATAATAAAATAAATACCCTAATAAACCTACTATTATCATAGCAGCAATAGTAATTAAAATAAAACGACCATACCCGTAATACAAAACGTATGCATAATATTCTGCTTTATCTTTTCCTCCATCTACTCCGTCTGGAACCCACGATTTTTTAGATCCTGTTATAGATGTACCATCTGGATTATTAATAGGAGTACAAGTCATAGATTTGCCTCGAGCACCACCACTTTTTTTACCAGGACCAGATATTGTCCCTGCATTATTAATTTGTAGATTTTTAGGAGGAGTTTGAGTTGGAGCGTAGCTAGCAGGTACAATTATTTTAGTTAGCGCACGATAGTCACTAGTTTTCATATTTATTGCAACATTTTTATGAAATAAAATAATTACATTATCTTCAGCACAACCTCCAAAATCAAAAGTTCCATTTTCATATATTGTAAACGGCGCTTTAGGTATCACATCATTCAACGTAAAGTTGCTGACATTTATTGTATTACTATCGTCTTTTTCTAAACCGACCAAAAAAGGTATAATCTGACTAAACCATTTAGCAGATAATCCTACCTTTTCATTATATATAACAGGAATACAAATATATAAAGTTTTCCCACCACCCGAGTGTGTTATAATTAGTTCGGCATCCGATTTGTAACCATTATAGGAATTTAAAGATGGGGCATATAATCTCACACCTGTAACTGTCAAAGATTGACCTATCATATCACTGTTTATAATATTATTACCATCATAAGAGAAAATGTCTAAATATGTATCTTTATTTGTAACAGAACAAGAAGACAGACCATAATTGTATTCTAAATTACATTTTGAAGAACATTGTTGAGTTATACCAGATGTTGATAAATTTATTGGCGCATTTGTTGGACAGGGCATTATTATATTATATCTATAATAAAAAAATATGTTTTTATTTATATAAATGTTATTAACTAAAAAGAAATTACATAAAATTAGAAACACTAAATTACAAAGTAGAAAAAGATATAAAAAAAAAGGAGGAAAAAGGCGTAAAAGGATGAATAAGAGTTTTAGAAGAAAAAGAGCTTTGAATTTAAGGAAAAAATCATTAAAATATAAAAAAAGAGGAAAAAGAAAAAATCAGAAAGGAGGAAACAAAAAAGAGTGGTCAATACCTGTGTTAATTAGTGAAGAGGGAAAAATACAACATTTTGTCCTTTACGATGTAATCACAGACTCATTACAGTTGTCAGGGGTAGTTAAAATATTTAATGATGACGGACGTACATCTGACGAATATTTAGATAAAACTGGTAATATTAAACCAAAATCTTTATGGAGAGTAACCCCTGAAATGGATGTAAATGACTTTAATAGTATGAATAGAATTGGTCTAGAGGAATATATGATTGGTCAATCCTATAAATTAACGAAACTATGTGAAGGAGTATGTAAATACTTTCATCATTCTCTAAGCGCACAATATGGTGCCAAAGTTAGACCAATTAACACAAATGGAGATTGTTTATTCGAAGCATTAGCATTATATGTCAGTGAATCACCCCAAGAATTAAGAGAAAAGATAGTCAATCACATTTTTAACAGTAAAACTCTTGATGCTTTTTCTAGTATGGACCTCAGGGCGTATAAGGATTGGGATGGATGGAAAAAATATATGTTATTACCAGAGGGACCAGACTCAGGAAGCGAAGAATATATAAAACACGGGAGATATGGAGGAGCGGAGGAAATAGTGGCATTTTTAGAGATTTACCCCAATATGAAAGTTCAGGTATTGCAGATTACAGACAACGATCAAAAAAATCCCGAATTTAAAAGTTTGGATGAACATATCAGAGGAGTAATACCCTTCAGTAAAAATAACATTTCGGGTGAAAATATTATTTCATTATTTTTTGATGTAAAACGAAGCCATTATGATATTTTAAAAAAAATTGGAGACGAATCTTCTCTCCCTCATGGTGCTGAAGAAAAACGCGGTGAAGCACCAGCAGCACCAGCAGCACCAGCACCAGCACCAGCACCAGCACCAGCACCAGCACCAGCACCAGCAGCAGGAGAAGCAGGAGCAGGAGCAGCACCAGCAGAAGAAGCAACAGAGGTAGCAGCACCAGCAGCACCAGCAGCACCAGCAGCACCAGTAGCACCATCAACAGCAGGAGAAGCAGGAGCAGCAGGAGCAACAGGAGCAGGAGCAGCACCAGCAGCACCAGCAGGAGAAGCAGCACCAGCACCAGCAACACCAGCAGCACCAGCACCAGCACCAGCACCAGCACCAACAGCACCAGCAGCACCAACAGCACCAGCAGCAGGGGTAGTACCACCAGCAGCACCAGCACCAGCACCAGCACCAGCAGCAGGAGAAGCAGCAGGAGAAGCAGGAGCAGCAGGAGAAGCAGGAGCA
>Ga0209534_10001021_pt1 | contig 30110 bp, 29 predicted proteins | sample COG_07_FD_184751 | JGI IMG/M metagenome (GOLD analysis project Ga0209534, IMG submission 184751) | Pelagic Microbial community sample from North Sea - COGITO 998_met_07 (SPAdes) (version 2) | ecosystem: Environmental > Aquatic > Marine > Neritic zone/Coastal water | place: Helgoland, sampling...
GCAAAAATGCTTGATTTGAAAACAGTATTGCTACAAACTAATTTCTCCAACTACGATGCTATTCTTGGGCCTATTACAGCTCAAAATTTAGAGTTGACCGCTCAGTATGTTCAAAAAGATAATGTTTCTGTGGTTTCACCTTTTGTAAAAACTAAAAATAGTTATCCCAATCTATTTCAAACAATTCCAGAAGAAAAATGGATGCGAACTAAAATGGTTAACTATGTAAAATCTGACACCATTCCACACCAGACATTAATTATATATGATGCCAAAAATTTGGCAACAGCAAATTATTTAAAATCAGCATTTCCAGATGCCTCTCTATTGACTTCTAAAAAGAATCTTGAAGGTTTCGAACAGTTTTTTTTAATGTTAGAAGATGTTCAGCAGGTACTTTTATCTGGTCGTACAACTGTTTTTCTAGAGTCTAATAACGAAGGGTTTGTGTCTAATGTAACTAGTATGCTCAATGCGATGAATGGCATCACTATTTTAAAAGACGAAGACGATAATGAAACGGAGATCGAACGTGATATATATTTGATGACTACTTCTAAAAATAAAGCTTTTGAGGGAGCAAATATTTCTAATTATGACTTGTCTAATTTACATTTTCAGTTCCCATCTGTTAATTTTACTTCGCGATTTTCAGAATCATTTGAGCAGCGTTATATTCAAGAGTTTGGGACGTTCCCAAATAAATATGCAATTAGAGGGTTTGATATAACGATGGATGTTTTATTACGTCTTTCTAGATATGGAACATTAGACACTGAAACTTCCAGCTTTCAAACGGCATACTTAGAAAATAAATTTCAGTACTTCCTTCAACCTTATGGAGGCTATAAAAATGAAGCTGGATACATTCTTAAGTATGAAAATTTACACATTGTAAAGGTTCAAGATTAAAATTCGATCAATATTTCTATTTGTTTGATTTGAGCTATCGCATTTTTGTTTTTTGGGTCTATCTCTAATACTTTTTTGTACATTTTAAGCGCCTTTACATGTTCTCCATTTATCGATAAAGCTTCGCCATAACTATCGTATACATTTGGATTGTATCGGAACAGATAGGTGTTTAATTCAAAACACATCAAAGCCTCTTTGATGCGGTCGTTTTTAAGTAGTACATAGCCCAAAGTATTTAATTCTCTACTGTTACGTGTTTTGTTTCTGAGAATTTTATAAAGTGGGTTAAAGTTCTTGTTTATCGTTTCAATGGTCTTCGTATCAAACACTTTAAATAAATAGTTAGCACCTTCGTAGTTTGGGGCTGAAGGAAATCCAAGTGCTATTTGCGCTACATCGGTTACTAGATCATTTTTTGGAGACTCCACAATGCGTGCATATTCGACACCATTTGATTTAAAAACAAACGCAGGTACACGGTGAATTTGTTGCCCCTGTTCCTCGCCATTTGGAGATGTTTTATAGCGTTTATCGTCGTTGTAAAGACCAATCAAACGCAACTGACTTCTTTTAAGCCCCAGCTCGTCCCATAACTTAACAAATTGAGGCACCCATTTTTTGCTGTCTCCACACCATGTTCCGAGATAAACATCTACTGTAGTTTTTTTAAGCTTAGATTTTAAACGCAGTCGTTTTTTAGGGAGTTTAAATTCAGAATAATACTTGTTAAACTATTCACTATAAATACTATCGATTTCTAAATAATTTAGAGGAAATTCTCCACAAATGTGGGAATCACCTTTTGCATTTTTATAAAAATTAATTTCTTGGGAATAGGAATTGGTGAACAAAAAAAAGGTACAAAGTACCATAAAAAGGGGCGTTTTCATAAGAATTAGAATTTGGGATTCTAATTCAAAAGTAATTGAATTTAGCTTTAAAACAAATAAATCAGTTGGTTTTCCATTTGATGTTACAGCCGATACTCGGTTTTTGAGGGCGCATATTTACTTTGTTATCAGTCATGCATTGGACAGCATGCAAAACATCAGTCCCATTAATGGGCAGTGCATTTCCTGGTCTTGAGTCATCTAGCTGACCCCTATATACGAGTTTTAGTTCCGAATCAAAAAGAAAAAAATCTGGAGTACAAGCCGCATCATAGGCTTTAGCTATAGATTGTGTCTCATCGTATAGATAGGGAAAAGGATAGTTTGAGTTTTTAGCATGTGTTTGCATTTGTTCTGGACCATCTTGAGGGTAATTCTCAATATCATTACTAGAAATAGCAACCACACCAATCCCTTTGTTTTGAAGGTTAATCGCGATGCTAACTAAGGCTTCATTAATATGAACTACAAACGGACAATGATTACAGATAAACATAACTAAAGTGCCCTTAACACCTTTTATTTTGTTTAATGTTTTTGTAGAATTTGAAACAGTGTCCCACAATTCAAAATCAGGTGCTTTAGTTCCTAAAGAAAGCATGTTGGAAGGAGTTAATGACATCAGTCCGTGTTTTTGTTCAAATATATAAAGATTTGAACCTTTGTATCTATCAATTACTTTAAAATTTATATCTTCAATGCTTGATAAAATAGAATTGATATGAGTGATATAATTACATTTGAAGATTTTTCTAAGATAGACCTTCGAGTGGGTACAATAACTGAAGTAAATGACTTTCCAGAAGCCCGTAAACCAGCCTACAAGTTGAGCATAGATTTTGGAGATTTAGGAATTAAAAAAACATCTGCACAGATTACAGCGTTATATTCAAAAGATGATTTATTGGGCAAACAAATCGTGGCGAATGTTAATTTTTCGGAAAAACAAATCGCTAATTTTATGAGTCAATGTTTGATCGTTGGAGCCGTTGATTCTGAAAAGGTAATTTTATTATCTTCTGAAGAAAAGGTGCCTAATGGGACGCCAGTACGTTAGAGGATAATCAAAGAACTCATATATTGGTTATAAGAGGGACTATTTCTTATGTCGTTTTTTAAGAATACTACTTGTTAAATATCATCAAAACTAACATCTGTAAAGCTATCAGCAGATGATTCATCTTTTGAGTCTGAAGAAGAAAACTCTTCTTTAACATAATCTTTTTGGTGACGTTCACTTATAACTTCTTGACCTTTTTCGTTGACAATATAATCTGTCATTTCAGCTAATATCGCATTGAACTCTGTAAAATCTTCTTTGTATAAGTAAATTTTATGTTTCTTATAATGAAAAGATCCATCATCATTTGTGAATTTTTTACTCTCCGTCACAGTCAAATAATAGTCACCTGCTTTAGTGGCTCTTACATCAAAAAAGTAAGTACGTCTCCCAGCTCTTAAAACTTTTGAATAAATTTCTTCTTGTTCCATGTCTTTAGTATCAATGATAGTAGGCTAATGTTAGCTTCTTATCGCAATCAAAAGTCTAAAAAATAAATTAAGTCACCAACTATTTTTTGATTTTCTTTTCGAGAAATGGTAGTTTTCTGTTTGTTAGGAATTAATTAGAAGTTTCTCTCAACTGTTTTTGATAAAGTTCTTTGTAATATCCTTCAACAGTAATAAGCATGTTGTGTGTGCCTTGTTGGGATATAACACCATCATTTAGTACAATGATGGTATCGGCATTTTTAGCAGAAGAAATACGATGACTCACAATAATAGTCGTCTTGTTTTTTGTCACCAACTTAATGTTGTTTAAGATTTGCTCCTCAGTCTCTGTGTCTACAGCAGAAAGACAATCGTCTAAAAGAAGGATTTGAGGACTTTTGATAAAAGCTCTGGCGATAGAAACTCGTTGTTTTTGCCCCCCTGAAAGTGTGATCCCTCGTTCTCCTAGAATAGTGTCATAACCATTTTTGAAATTGATGATATTTTCGTGAACAACAGCCTTTTTTGAGGCCTCTATTACTTCTGTATCTGTAGCTTTGTTTTTTCCAAACTTGATATTATTTTTTAAACTATCTGAAAATAAAAAGGGATCCTGAGGAACAAAACCGATACCTGTCCTTAAGCTATTTAGATTCAAGGTTTTTATATTTGAACCATCTATTTCAATGCTTCCTTTCTGAACATCATACAGTCGTCCAATTAACTCAAGTATGGTCGATTTCCCTGAGCCTGTATTTCCAATAATGGCAAGTGTTTTTCCTTTTTCAACTTCAAAACTTACTCCTTTTAAAGCTTCTATATTGGTGTCTTCATAAGTGAAATAAACATCCTTAAAAACAATAGATCCTTCAATAGGAGTCTTTTTTTCAGTAGGATTGATGATACTAGGCGTTTCCTTCAAAAATTCATTAATCCGTTTTTGTGATGCTTCGGCTTCTTGGACCAATGAGGTGACCCATCCAATTGATGCTACTGGCCAAGTGAGCATATTCACATAAATAATAAATTCAGCAATGATTCCGATCTCCTCAATTTGCCCATTCATGTATTGTTTACCACCGATATATATAACCAGTAAATTACTAGCCCCTATGAGAAGTAACATTAAAGGAAAAAAGAGGGCTTGAATTTTTGACAAACCCAGACGTTTTTTGCGTTGAGAATTTGCTAATTCTGAAAATGTTTTTTGGGTTTGTGATTCCAAAGCATACGCTTTTGTAATCCAAATTCCACTAAAAAACTCCTGAGTAGAGGATGAAAGCGTAGATAAATGCGATTGTACAATGGTGCTCTGTTTGTGAATGTATTTACTTAAAAAGTATATAGAAATAGATAACAACGGTAGTGGTAATATGGTGTAAAGTGTCAGGGCAGGGGATTGGTTATACATGTAAAATAATGCTACAACAAAAAGTGTTAACGTATTGATGGTGTACATAAGAGCAGGCCCAATATACATTCGAACCTTACTCACGTCTTCACTAATTCTGCTCATCAAATCGCCAGTACGGTTGCGTTTATAAAAAGCGATTGAAAGCTGTTGGTAATGCTTGTAAATTTCATTTTTCAAGTCAAATTCCACATATCGAGATACATTTATGATGGTTTGACGCATTAAAAAAGTAAACAACCCAGTAGCAATAGCAGCTCCAAAAATGTATAAAATATTTAAACTTAGCTCATTTCTGAATACTTCTGTACTACCTGGATTTAGAATCTGATCTGAAATTAAGGTGATAGATTTCCCTATAAGTTGAGGGGTAAATAGAGCAAAAATCTTAGACCCAACGGTAATAAGAATACCTAAAATAATTCGAAATCGATATTTTATAAAATACTTATTTAAATATTGAAGTTCTTTCATTGGATTGATTAGAGTCTTTTAAAACGCGTCTTTGGCTTGAGCTACAAAGGTACTTTTTTTGAGTAAAAAAGACAATGTGTAAAAAAATGTTTTTTTGGATTTTTAGAAGCAAAATAATACTATTTTTGTCGAGCTATTTTTAGTGTAATAATTAAATCCAATGTAGATCAATTTATTTGATTTTAACCAATAAGTTCTTTATATAATGCTGAACAGAAGACATATTCGAACCAAAGTAATGCAAGTTATCTACGCCCTAAAAAGATCAGAGGAACTGAACTTGATTTCTGAAGAAAAATTCCTTAAGTTAAGTATGGATAGCATGTATGAACTCTATTTACTGATGCTGTCTTTACTTGTCAAAGTGCATGAAAAAGCAAAAGATCAGCAAGAAAAATCTCAACAAAAACACCTTTTAACTTCTGAAGATTTAAACCCTAACATGAAGTTTGTTAAAAATGCTTTATTGGTGCAGTTATCTGAAAATCAATTTCTAAAGAACGCGCTAGAACGTCATAAGGTCACCAATTGGGAATTAGACAGTGAGTACGTAGAAGTTATATTTAGAGCCATTCTTGAAAGTGATCGTTTTGCAAAGTATATGTCAGCAGAATCTTATTCTTATAACAAAGACCGCCAATTCATAGTAGAGCTATTCAAAGAAGTAATTGCACCTAATGAAAAATTATATAATTACTTAGAAGATAGGAACTTAACTTGGGTTGATGATTTGCCAGTAGTGAATACAGCATTGGTAAAACTTCTTAACAAATCCAAGGAAGAAAATGATAAAAACTATTTTACGCCCCAGCTATTTAAAGACGACGAGGATAAAGAATTTGGCTTAGAACTATTAAAAAATACCATTAAAAATTTAGAACCTTACACAGAAGAAATTAGTTTAAAAACTAAAAACTGGGATAAGGATCGTATTGCCGATATTGATTTTGTATTACTTCAAATGGCTATTTGTGAATTTCATGAATTCCCGTCCATTCCAACCAAAGTCTCGATTAATGAATACATCGAAATTGCAAAAGAATATTCAACTCCTAAAAGTAATGTTTTTATAAACGGTGTTTTAGATAAAATTGTTAAGGAGTACAATGAAAATGAAACCTTAAATAAGGTTGGACGTGGATTAATGTAAATTTTTAATTACATTTATACCCTCGTTTTATAAAAACAAATAGAATTATAAACCATTAAAAATAAACCATGAAAAAATTAATCTTATCTCTAACTGTAGCTAGTCTTGTTGTTTTTACTTCTTGTAAAGAAAATGCTGCAGACAAAATTGACCAGGAAAATGTAACTAAAGCGGCTGAAAGAGATGCTCAAGCTATTGTTTTTCCAACCATCACATTTGACAAAACAGAACATGATTTCGGTCAAATCATGAATGGAACCCCTGTAGAAACAGTGTTTTCTTATACAAACTCAGGTAAATCACCTCTAGTAGTTACAGATATCAAAAGTACTTGTGGGTGTACAGTACCTCAAGGATGGAATAAAGAGCCACTTATGCCAGGAGCATCGTCTCAGTTTAGTGTAAAATTTAATGGTAAAGGTGCTAATAAAATTGCTAAAACAATTACGTTGACTACCAACACAGAAAAAGGAAAAGAACAAGTGAGAATTTCAGCATTTATCGTTCCAGATCCAAATGCACCTGTTAAAACTCCTGCAAATAAACCACTTAGCGTACAATAATTATAATCAATACAACAACACATTATGGAAGGTCTTAGTCAGTTTACCCCTTTTATTTTAATGGCTGTAATAGTCTATTTCTTTATGATCGCCCCTCAAATGAAGCGCGCTAAAAAAGAAAAAACATTTGCAGCAGAGCTAAAAAAAGGAAATAAAGTAATCACAAAAAGTGGAATGCACGGTAAAATTGCAGAATTGAACGACAAAGACAATTCTTGTGTCATTGAAACATTAGCTGGTAAAATTAAATTTGACCGTTCCGCCATTTCGATGGAAATGAGTCAAAAGCTTAATGCACCCCCAGTTAGAAAATAACACACAAAAAAAAGCCGCTAATTTAGCGGCTTTTTTTATAAATAACGTTTCTGAGTCAGATCAGCTATTTTACAGATGACCTCTGTTGCACTCAAAATACTTTCCAAAGGTACATATTCGTAACGGCCATGAAAGTTATGACCTCCCGCAAATATATTTGGACAAGGAAGTCCCATAAAACTTAATTGTGAGCCGTCTGTCCCACCTCTTATTGGTTTTATTAATGGCTCGATGTCTAACGCTTTCATAGCGTCTTCAGCAATGTCAACAATGTGCATCACAGGCACAACCATCTCTTTCATATTGTAATACTGGTCTTTGATTTCGATTTCAAAAACAGGACTTTCAAATTTTGTATTCAGGTCTTTAACTAAATCAATAAGATGTTGTTTTCGTGCCTCAAATTGATCGCGATCATGGTCTCTTACAATGTACTGTAAAACAGTATCTTCAACTTTGCCTTCCATGCTGTGCAAATGATAAAATCCTTCGTATCCTTCTGTTTGTTCAGGAGTTTCAGATTTGGGAAGTGCTTCTATAAATTTAGAAGCATAGTACATCGAATTTATCATTTTGCCTATGGCATAGCCAGGGTGTACAATTTTACCTTTTACTTTGATGACTGCACCTGCTGCATTAAAATTTTCATATTCAAGCTCTCCGATTTGACTGCCGTCCATGGTATAAGCCCAGTCAGCTCCAAATTTTTTGACATCAAATTTATGCGCGCCACGTCCAATTTCTTCGTCAGGTGTAAAGCCAACTTTAATAGTACCATGTTTTATTTCAGGATGCTGAATAAGGTACTCCATTGCACTCACAATCTCACAGATTCCTGCTTTGTCATCTGCTCCTAAAAGCGTTGTGCCATCGGTGGTGATCAGGGTTTGACCTTTATAGAGCAATAAATCTTCAAAGTAATCAGGAGATAAAATAACGTTTTCCTTTTCGTTTAAGACAATATCCGATCCATCATAATTTTCTATGATTTGAGGATTCACATTTTTAGCTGTAAAATCTGGAGAAGTATCAAAATGAGATACAAACCCAATGGTTGGTACTGCGTGCGTTACATTGGAAGGCAAGGTTGCCATGATATATGCATTCGCATCAATAGAAACATCTTGCATACCAATGGACTTGAGTTCATCAGCCAATTTATGAGCCAAGTCCCATTGCTTTTCAGTACTGGGTGTTGATATAGAATTAGGATCACTCTCGGTATCTATTTTTACATAGCCAATAAATCGATTCAGAATGTGTTTTTTATCTAACATAGTGTTTAGTCTTTCGTCAAAAATAATTAACCCTTACTTGAAACACAAGACTTCCCTTGCTTTCTTTTATATTGTATCTATTTAATGTATTTTTGTACTCAAATTACGCTTCATGTACAAATCAATTATCCGTTCAATTCTTTTTAAATTTGATCCTGAAGCAGTTCATTATTTTACGTTTGATGTCATCAAACTGTTATCCAAAATCCCAGGAATCCCTTTTTTAATCAGATGTCTTTTTCAGGTAAATCACCTAAGTTTGGAACGTGAGTTGTTTGGGTTGAAGTTTAAAAACCCTGTTGGACTTGCAGCCGGATTTGATAAAAACGCCGTGTTATATAACGAGCTAGCAAATTTTGGATTTGGATTTATTGAAATTGGAACAGTCACTCCAAAACCACAAGAAGGAAACCCAAAAAAACGCTTGTTTAGACTTCAAGCAGACAAAGGAATTATCAATAGAATGGGGTTTAATAATGCGGGTTTAGAAGCTGCCATTGTACAGTTAAAGAAAAACAAGAAACGACTTATTATAGGTGGTAATATTGGTAAAAATACCCAAACACATTCTGAAGGATATACAGCTGATTACTTAGAATGTTTTAAAGCCTTACATCCTTATGTAGATTATTTTGTATTGAACGTGAGTTGTCCTAATGTTGGCAGCCATGCAAAACTAAATGATAAAGATTATTTAGAGGAATTGATAAAAGCGGTTCAAGATTCAAATGCCACTTTTGAGGTATCTAAACCAATTCTTTTAAAAATTGCACCCGACTTGAACGAAACCCAATTAGATGAAATTATAGAGTTGGTAGCGGTGACCAAATTGGAAGGCGTCATTGCTTCAAACACCTCCATTTCAAGACAGGGTCTTAAAACAGATACAGCCTCTTTAGAAGCCATTGGAAATGGTGGTGTCAGTGGTCAACCCATAAAAGAAAAAAGTACTCAAGTCATAAAATATTTATCAGAAAAAAGTCAAAAAGCATTTCCAATTATTGGAGTAGGAGGGGTCCATTCCGCACAAGATGCTTTGGATAAAATCGCTGCTGGTGCCGATTTGGTTCAAATTTATACAGGCTTCATTTACGAAGGCCCAGCCCTTATCAAGCGGATTAACAAAGCGCTTTTGAAACCAGCTATTAAACACTAATTAGTTTGAACATCGAGCTTCTTATCTCATTTATGATTGCTACAGCGACTTTGGCAATTTCACCTGGTCCAGATAATATTTTTGTACTCATTCAAAGCATCACTTATGGCAAAAAACAAGGGATGGCTATTGTGTGCGGACTGATATCGGGTTGTATAATTCACACTACTTTTGTAGCTTTTGGATTGTCCACCTTTATAAAGTCTAATGCAGAATTATTGTTTGTTTTAAAACTATTGGGAGCGGGCTATATGCTCTATTTAGCATACATTGTTTTTAAATCAACAGATATCATAAAGACAAACACACAAACTAAAAGTAAATCGTTAGGAGCATTGTTTAAGCAAGGGTTTATTATGAATGTGATCAATCCAAAAGTTTCCATATTTTTTATGGCCTTTTTTCCGGCGTTTTTATATAGTGAAACACAGTCATTAGTAGTTCAGTTTTACACCCTTGGATTTTTATTTATGACGACTTCCTTTTTAATCTTTTCAATACTTGTGTTTTTCTCAAGTTCGGTAGGTTCTACCTTAAAATCAAATACACGTTTTGGTGTTGTGTTAAAATGGGCGCAAATAACTGTCTTTTTAGGCATTGCAATTTTTATATTAATCACAAATTAGCTTCAACCAGAAATTAAGAGATGCAAAAAATTAAACTTATTTGGGATTTCAGAGGCCCCGCAAGCCCTCAAACCGCAGCACATTTCAAGATACATTTATTAGAATTCTTTGCCTCTGAAAAAATGCTTTTGCTAGACTCAGGCGTAGCAACTGTTAATGAAGTGCACCATTATACTTATGCCGTGATTGATAAACAGTATTTAGAAGTCATCAAATCTGCACTGAAACCTACTAGAGGTCAGCTCGTAAAAGAAAATTAAGTGTATTATTTATACGTTTCTAAAAGGGCGTATTGCGCTTTGATGGCTTCTGTAAATTCAGCTTTCATACTTGCCACTAGTTCTGCAACAGAAGGCGAATCATGGATGCTAGTGACTCCCTGACCGGCAGACCAAATGGTTGCCCAAGCTTTTGCTTCATTTTCATGAACAGTGAGTTCTTTTCCAAAGTCGATTTTCTTTTGTTGACTGAGCATTTCTTCTGTAATGCCCATAGCTTCCATACTAGGACGTAAAAAATTAGCTGCTACTCCTGATATTGCTGCGGTATAGACGACATCATTTGCACCACTCGAAATGATCATATCTTGATATTCTTTTGGCGCTTTACTTTCTTTTGTGTTAATAAATCGAGTTCCCATATAGGCAATATCAGCTCCCATCTGCATTGCAGAAGCAATATCACGGCCATTACTTATACAACCAGACAATATCACTGTTTTCTTAAAAAAGCTTTTAATTTCAGACACCAAAGGCATAGGGTTCAAAGTACCCGCATGGCCTCCTGCTCCAGCAGCAACTACAATTAATCCATCAACATTTGCTTCCGCTGCTTTTTCTGCATGGCGTTTTTTGATGACATCATGAAAAACCAAGCCACCATAACTATGTATAGCATCTACCAATTGAGGAACGGCTCCTAAAGAAGTAATAATAATTGGAACTTGATGTTTGATACACATAGCCAAATCCGCTTGCACGCGTGGATTGGATTGGTGCACAATTAAATTCACCCCATAAGGAGCAGGTTTTGTGCCAGTTTCTTTTTCAAAATCGACAAGTGCTGTTTTAATTTCGATCAACCATTCTTCAAAGCCTTCCGTGGTACGTTGGTTCAGCGCAGGGAACGTTCCAACAATTCCGTTTTTACAACATTCGGTCACCAGTTTTGGGCCAGATATTAAAAACATTGGTGCTGCAATGGCTGGAATGGACAGTTCTTTTATAAAGGATGGTGTACTCATAGTATATATTTTTAGTTTATCATTGCAATATAAGACTTGTATAGCAAATAATTGTTTTAATTTTAAAAGAGGTCTTTTATTTATTGTTAGATTACAATCGTTAGTAGTTGAAGTCTTGACACTGTAAAAGCGTTAATGTTATGATAAACCACAGCAATTTTGTATATTAAAATACTATATTTGGTTAAACAAAACTATCAAAAATCGCTTTCCAATGAAATCAAAAATATTAAATACACTTGTGCTCGTCTTTGTTTTTTTAATCTCAACAAGTGTGAATAAAAAACAGTCTACACAGGAATTTCAAGCAAAAGCCTATTATTTTTCTAAATCTAAAATGGATCTCGGAAAGTGGGGAGCTCGATTGAGTGAGGCACAGAAAAAAGAAGTCGGAGCACGAATGAAAAACAGACTCGAAAAAGGGTATGTTTTATCTTTTAATAAAGAAGAATCAGTATTTACTGAGGAGGATCAATTGGATGCTATTTCTGGAGCGACGGATTCTTGGGGTAAAAACTTTGCACCTGGCAAACAGTATAAAAACGTAAAAACTAATACCCAGTTACAGCAGCAAGAATTTTATGGAAAAAAGTTTTTGGTCAATGATGTGTTGCAACCTATAGAATGGATCTTAGATTCTGAAACAAAAAAGATAGGAAACTATTCTTGTTTCAAAGCGACGGCCTCGATTCCTACAGATGAATTGACATGGTACTCTTTTTCTTGGGATAAGTTAAGAAACACAACCGAGTCCGATTCTACAGCAGTCAAAGAAGTTAAAATGACACAAATTGAGGCTTGGTACGCTCCTCAAATTCCAGTACGTCACGGCCCTTTAGATTACTGGGGACTTCCGGGACTGATTTTAGAAGTGAGCGCTGATAATACAACAATGCTATGCTCTAAAATCGTGCTCAATCCAGATGAAATTATTGAGATCGAGGCACCTACTAAAGGAAAAGAAGTTTCTAAAACGGAGTATCAAACTATCATTACCGAAAAAATGAAAGAGTTTCGTAATAACCGCATGAGACGCTAGTTGTGAAAAAAAATAATCTGCGATTTATTCATTAATTAGATTTATTTTTTAATTATCAATAACAAATACAAGTCTATTTTTAAAATATCCAAAAACTGAAAATATTTTTGTACCCCATTGTGCTTCACTTTAATTAATTTCTATATTTACTCCATAATTATAAGACGATAGTATAATCGTTGATAAGATTAATAATGGATCAATATTATTTAAAAACTTTAATGACCTCTTCGGCTTCTCTTTTTAGCCCTGGTTTTACACGTCCCCGTTTTACACGTCGCCGCCCTTAGGGTGTTTCATAATTTCTGAACTTAGGTGTGTCCAGTTCATCTTTCAATTATTTTTCAAACTTTTTTTCAATTTAAATCTTAAATAATGGACATCATTATTGCAGATAAATCACATACAATTCACGCTCAAACTATTTGTAATGCTATCGAAGATGCTGCACAAGTTAGAGGAACAGGAATTGCAAAGCGTTCTATAGAATATATTATTTCTAAAATGGAAACAAATAATGCCGTTATTGCCTTAGAGGGAGACATTTTTGCGGGTTTTTGCTATATAGAAACTTGGAGTCATGATAAATTTGTGGCCAATTCGGGTCTCATTGTACATCCTGATTTCAGAAATCAAGGCTTAGCTAAAAAAATCAAACAAGTCGTTTTTGAACACTCAAGAAGAACATATCCAAACGCAAAAATATTTAGTATCACCACTGGACTTGCCGTGATGAAAATGAACAGTGCTCTGGGGTATAAACCCGTTACTTTTTCTGAACTCACTGATGAACCTTCGTTTTGGAAAGGTTGTCAAACTTGTAAAAACTACGATGTTCTTCAACGCACAACTCAAAGCATGTGTTTGTGTACGGGCATGTTATATGATCCAAGTTATAAACCAAAAGTTACTACTAAGAAAGTTAAAGAAAAAACCTTCCTAAGATTAAAAAGTATCAAGCAAAGCTTGTTTCTAAAAAAACATAAAAAATGAAAAACTCAAAAAAACTAGTCATCGCCTACAGTGGCGGTTTAGATACCTCATACTGTGCTGTTTCTTTATCAAGAGCAGGTTACGAAGTGCATGCTGTTAGTGTCAATACAGGTGGATTTACGGAAAGTGATGTTAAAACCATCGAACAAAACGCTTATAAAATGGGCGTTTCAACTTATAAAAATATTCAAGCTGTTACCACCTTTTATAAAAAAGTAGTGAAGTATCTTATTTTTGGAAATGTATTAAAAAACAACACCTATCCACTTTCTGTTAGTGCAGAACGTATTGTGCAAGCTATTGAAATTATTGAATATGCAAAATCTATAGGGGCAAAATACATAGCCCATGGGAGTACTGGAGCAGGAAATGACCAAGTACGTTTTGATATGATTTTTCAAACCCTCGCCCCAGAAATTGAAATCATTACTCCTATAAGAGATCAAAAACTCACACGACAGGAAGAAATAACCTATCTGAAATTATATGGCATTGATTTGGATTGGGAAAAAGCAAAATACTCTATCAACAAAGGACTTTGGGGTACTAGTGTTGGAGGAGATGAAACACTCACTTCTCATTTGGCGTTGCCAGAAGCAGCCTATCCATCACAATTAGAATCTGAAACTCCTGAAACCGTAACACTTACTTTTAGTAAAGGGGAATTTACAGCCCTTAATGGTGTAGAAAATGCACCTGAAATCAATATACAACTTCTGGATGTTATAGCTTCTAAATTTGCTATTGGAAGAGATATTCATGTGGGTGATACCATTGTTGGTATCAAAGGCCGTGTTGGATTTGAAGCGGCTGCTGCATTAATTATAGTGAAAGCACATCATTTGTTAGAGAAACACACTTTAACAAAATGGCAGCTCCAACACAAAGATTATTTGTCTAATTTTTATGGTATGCATTTGCATGAAGGACAGTATTTAGATCCAGTTATGCGTGATATGGAAGCATTTTTATCAAATAGTCAACACAGTGTATCAGGATCTGTAGAAGTAGAATTAAAACCCTATCATTTTTCAATCAATGGGATTCAATCAGAATATGATTTGATGAATGCAAAGTTTGGAAGTTATGGAGAAATTAACAACAGTTGGACCGCAGAAGAAGCCAAAGGTTTTATAAAGATTAACGGCAATCAAAACAAAATTCATCAACAAGTAAATTCGGAATTATGATACAAGCAGGCATTATAGGTGGTGCAGGATATACCGCAGGAGAATTGATTCGATTGTTACTCGTGCACTCAAAAGTTGAAATCAATTTTGTGTACAGTACATCGAGTGCAGGTAAGAAATTAAGCGCCATTCATCAAGATTTAGTAGGGTCTACAGAGCAGCTGTTTACAGATAAAATTAACACAGATGTGGACATTTTATTTCTTTGTTTAGGGCATGGAAACTCAAAGGTTTTTTTAGAAAATAACACTTTTTCAAATACAACAAAAATTATAGATTTATCAAATGATTTTAGGCTGATACAAGATGCGTTATTTCAAGGTAAACAGTTTGTGTACGGCTTACCTGAACTCAATAAAACCGCTATCAAATCGGCGCAATTTATTGCAAATCCAGGGTGTTTTGCAACGGCTATTCAATTGGCAATTTTGCCTTTAGCAGCTAAAAGTTTAGTTAAAGACGCTATTCATGTGAATGCCGTAACGGGAGCTACAGGAGCAGGAACTGCTTTGTCAGCAACTACTCATTTTACGTGGCGTGTGGATAATTTTTCTCATTATAAAGCATTTAACCACCAGCATTTAGGTGAAATTCATCAATCGGTAGATACGCTTCAAGAGGGTTTGCATAGTGAAATTCATTTTATACCCAATCGTGGAAATTTCTCAAGAGGGATTTTTGCCACCTTGTACACAACATATGATGGCACCTTAGAGGCAGCAAAAACACTTTTTAAAAGCTATTATAAGGACGCGGAATTTACAACCGTATCCGATAATTCATTGCATTTAAAACAAGTGGTCAATACCAATAAGTGTTTACTGCATTTAGAAGTGCATGATGGGAAACTACTTATTACGAGTGTCATTGACAATTTACTCAAAGGAGCATCAGGCCAAGCCGTTCATAACATGAACTTAATGTTTGGCTATGATGCCCATTTAGGATTACAACTTAAAGCTAATTATTTTTAAATATATACACATGAAAATAGCAATCATCGGTACAGGAAATTTAGGAAGCTCTATAGCCAAAGGGCTCATTACAAACAATGCGATTACAACCTTATATCTCACCAAACGAAATGTCAGTGGTTTAGCAGATTTTGAAGGGTATAAAAATGTATTTTTAACATCCGACAACAAAGAAGCCATTCAGCAATCGGACATTATTATTTTTGCAGTTCAACCTGCCCATTTAGAAAAAATTCTAACAGAAGTTCAGCCCTTTTTAACAGAGAAACACGTTTTAATTTCTACTATTACAGGATTTCCTATCTCAAGAATTGAAGGTCTTGTAGGAACAGATCAATTTATCATTCGTGCCATGCCCAACACGGCGATCGCTGTTGGAAAATCTATGACCTGTATTTGTAGCAACGAAAAGGGAAACCAACGCTTAGCAATTGCAGAAGCTATTTTCAATCGTCTGGGGACTACCATCTCAATTCCTGAACAGCAAATGCAAGCTGCTACTGTGGTTTGTGCCAGTGGAATTGCTTTTTGGATGCGTTTGATTCGTGCCACAACACAAGCCGCTATACAATTAGGATTTGATGCAGAAGAAGCTCAAAACCTTGCTATGTTTACTTGTGAAGGCGCTGCCAATTTATTAATTACTTCGGGAAATCATCCTGAACAAGAAATAGATAGAGTGACCACGCCCAATGGATGTACTATTGAAGGACTGAATGAAATGGAGCACAAAGGATTGAGCTCATCGCTAATTCAAGGAATGGTCGCCTCATTTGATAAAATTAACAGTATTAAAGCCCACTAATTATGAGCCTATTTGATGTATATCCACTTTTTGATGTAACTCCAGTAACGGCAAATGACGTCTATTTGTATGACGATAAAGGAACCCAGTATTTGGATCTTTACGGAGGACATGCCGTCATTTCAATAGGACATTCCCATCCTGTTTATGTAGATGCATTAACCCACCAGCTTCAAAAAATTGGATTCTACAGCAATGCTGTACAGAATCCACTTCAATCTAAGTTAGCAGATCGCCTCGAAGCAGTTTCTGGCTGTAAAAATTATGATTTGTTTATGTGTAGTTCGGGTGCGGAAGCCAATGAAAATGCTCTGAAACTGGCATCGTTTCATACCAATAAAGCCACCGTGATAGCGTTTGAAAATTCCTTTCATGGACGTACGTCGGCTTGTGTAGCAGCTACCGATAACCCAAAAATTGTAGCGCCAATTAATGCCCAACAACAAGTCCGTTTTTTACCACTTGGAGATTTAAATTTGGTAGAAATTACTTTAAAATCCGAACCCATTTGCGCCATTATTATCGAGTGTATTCAAGGAGTTGGTGGGCTTGATGAAAGCATTACAGAATTTTATAAAGGTCTGGAATTACTATGTCAAAAATACAATACTGTATTAATAGCCGATGAAGTGCAATCAGGTTTTGGTCGAACAGGTGATTTTTTTGCATTCCAAAAACACGGGATTACACCTCATATTATTTCAATGGCGAAGGGGATGGGCAACGGATTTCCCGTTGGTGGTATTTTAATTCATCCGTCTATAAAAGCGTCTTATGGATTATTAGGTACCACTTTTGGTGGCAATCATTTGGCAAGCACAGCCACTCTAGCTGTTTTGGACGTTTTAGAATCTGAAAACTTAATGAAGAATGCAAAAGAAATGTCGGCTTATTTTATGGAGAAAGCAAAGTCGATCCCTCAACTAAAACAGCTCAAAGGCCGAGGTTTAATGTTAGGGTTAGAATTTGATTTTCCTGTGGCGGCCCTTCGAAAAAAATTACTTTTTGATCATTTTTTATTTACCGGAAGTTCTAAAAACCCCAACCTAATTCGAATATTACCACCCTTAACAATTAAAAAAGAGCACATTGATTTATTTTTTAAAGCCTTAGCACAAAAGTTATGAATAAATATATAAAAATCAAGGACCTTCCGTCGGTTGTATTGACAGTTCAAGAAGCCATTGCCCTAAAATCGGATCCTTATAAGTATAAAAAATTAGGGAATCACAAAACTCTAGTGATGTTGTTTTTCAATGCAAGCCTTCGTACACGACTGAGCACCGAAAAAGCGGCTAAACACTTAGGAATGGACGTGATTGTTTTGAATGTGACGGATGCATGGCAACTAGAATTTGAATCTGGAGTGATCATGAATCTTGATACATCTGAACATGTCAAAGAAGCAGCGCAAGTCATTTCGCAATACGCGGATATTTTAGCGGTACGTGCTTTTCCATCTTTAAAAGATAAGGACAAGGATTTGTCCGAATGGATTATTAATAGTTTTGTGAATTATGCAACCGTGCCGATCGTAAATATGGAAAGTGCTACAGGGCATCCGCTTCAAGCCTTGGCCGACGCCATTACGATAGAAGAATTAAAAACGAAACAAAAGCCCAAAGTGGTATTATCATGGGCACCACATCCAAAAGTATTGCCACATGCAGTCGCTAATTCATTTATAGAAATGATGCAAACGATTGATGTAGATTTTAGTATGACCCATCCTAAAAGTTATGAGTTAAATCCAGACATCGTAAAAGACACCCCTGTTATTTATGATCAAAATGAGGCCTTGAAAGACGCCGATTTTGTGTATGTAAAAAACTGGAGTAATTACAAAGAATATGGTAAAATCACTTCCCAAGATCCCCATTGGATGATGACTCAAGAAAAACTGGGAACGGCTAAATTTATGCATTGCTTACCTGTCCGAAGAAATGTCGTAGTGGAAGATGCGGTATTGGATAGTGAGCAATCCATTGTGATTACACAGTCGAATAATAGAACTTATGCGGCGCAAATCGTCCTGAAAAAAATTCTTGAAAATGGATAAGAACACAACACTCAAGATCGTCAAAATAGGAGGAAATGTGATTGACGATTCTCAAGCACTTGCTTCTTTTTTAACAACATTTTCATTTCTCAAAGGGCCCAAGATTTTGGTACATGGTGGCGGGAAATCTGCCACCGTCTTAGCACATCAAACTGGGTTGGAAGTGAAAATGATAGATGGCAGACGCATTACTGATACTGCGACTTTAGAGCTAATAACCATGGTCTATGCGGGTAAAATTAATAAAATGATTGTCGCTCAATTACAAGCCTTGAGTTGTAATGCAGTTGGGTTTACGGGTGCCGATGGCAATACCATCAGCTCAGAAAAACGAGCTGTAACAACTATAGATTATGGTTTTGTTGGCGATGTTAAAAAGGTAGAAACATCCACTTTGGAATTGTTGTTAAAACAAGGTGTTTCTCCTGTGTTTTGTGCCATCACACACGATGAAAATGGACAACTGTTAAATACCAATGCCGATACGATTGCTTCAGAACTGGCCATAGCCTTTGCGCCTCAATTTGAAGTAGAATTGTACTATTGTTTTGAGAAAAAAGGCGTTTTAAAAGATGTAAATGATGACGCTTCTGTCATTCAAACCATTACAAAAGCTACTTACAAACAACTACTTAGCTCCCAAGTGATTTACGCTGGGATGCTCCCAAAATTAAACAACTGTTTTTATGCTTTAGAACACAAGGTTTCTAAAGTATGTATCGGTACACCAGAAATGTTGCTTGATGCCAAAGCGATTTTCACAACACTCACTATCCAATGACCAAAGGAAATTTAACAACATCCGCCATTCAATTATTAAAAGATTTAATTGAAATTCCTTCATTTTCATCTGAAGAACATTTGACTGCTGCGCGGATAGAGCAGTGGTTTACGGACTATAAGATGCCATTTGAGCGGTCTCAAAATAATATTTGGGCTCTGAATAAACACTTTGATGCGACCAAACCCACACTGCTTTTAAACTCGCATCACGATACCGTAAAACCAAATAATGGCTATTCCAAAGATCCGTTTAAAGCTCAGTTAGAAGACGGTAAACTCTATGGACTTGGGAGTAATGATGCTGGTGGTTGCTTGGTATCATTGATAGCGACTTTTACACATTTTTATGCTCAAGAACATCTAAATTATAATCTAGTTCTTGTGGCTTCGGCTGAAGAAGAGAGTAGTGGAGATGCTGGTTTAAATAGTATGCTGTCCATCATCCCAAAAATTGATGTTGCCATTGTAGGAGAACCCACTTTAATGCAACTCGCTGTGGCCGAAAAAGGGCTGGTGGTTTTTGATGCGTTTGTCAAAGGAACGCCTGGGCATGCTGCACACCCTAACGCGGATAATGCGATTTATAACACCATAGAGGTATTACAATGGTTTAAAGATTTCCGTTTCGAAAAAGACTCACAATCTTTAGGGCCAGTAAAAATGACAGTGACGCAAATCAATGCTGGAAAGCAACACAATGCCATTCCAGCAGCCGTTGAATTGGTAGTGGATGTGCGTGTCAATGATCAATATACAAACAAAGAAATTGTTGAGATCCTTAAAAAACAAGCGCATTGTGAATCGATTGAACCCAGAGGTTTAAGACTAAACTCATCTTCCATTCCCGTAGCACATCCCTTGGTTCAAGCTGGAATAGCCTTAGGACGAGAGACCTATGGGTCGCCAACACTTTCAGACCAATCGGTGTTGAGTTGCCCGTCACTAAAATTAGGCCCTGGAGATAGCACTCGCTCACATACTGCCGATGAATTTATTTATGTCCAAGAAATTGAAGAAGGCATCACATTATATATTCAATTATTAACTAAAATACTATAGCTATGAAACTTTGGGATAAAGGCATTTCTATTGATACATTCATTGAAAAATTTACCGTTGGAAACGACCGAGACATCGATCTTAAAATTGCGACCTATGACATTCAAGCTTCTCTAGCGCATGCACAAATGTTGGTTAAAATAGGACTTCTAAACTCCGAAGAACTCAACGCCATCAAAGAAGTGTTTGATAGCCTTCAATCACAGATCAGTGAGGGTACTTTTGTGATTGACGCTCAGTTTGAGGATATCCATTCCAAACTGGAGTATGAACTTACCAAATCTTTAGGTGATACGGGTAAAAAAATCCATACAGCACGCTCCAGAAATGACCAAGTTTTGGTAGCTTTACAATTGTACTATAAGGCCAGTTTGGGGTCGATTCAACACAAGACAAAAACTTTTTTTGAAACTTTGATTGCCTTAGCAGACACGCATAAATCGGCGTTATTGCCAGGGTATACCCATTTGCAAGTCGCTATGCCTTCCTCTTTTGGGTTGTGGTTTTCTGCCTACGCAGAATCTCTAATTGACGATGTGTATGTATTACAAGCGGCTCAGAAAGTGGTGGATCAAAACCCTTTGGGGTCGGCTGCGGGCTATGGAAGTTCGTTTCCAATTGACAGAGAGTTTACGACTCAAGCCCTTGGTTTTAACACTTTAAAATACAATGTGGTGGCAGCACAAATGAGCCGTGGTAAAAACGAACGTATTATTGCGTCTGGTTTAGGGAATTTAGCCCATACACTTGGGAAAATGGCGATGGATATTTGTTTGTATATGAGTCAGAATTTTGATTTTATAGGGTTTCCAGAAGCACTGACAACAGGGAGTAGTATCATGCCTCACAAGAAAAATCCCGATGTTTTTGAATTGATTCGTGGGAAGTGTAACAAACTTCAAAGTTTAGAAACGGAAATGCTTTTGATTACTAATAATTTGCCCAGTGGTTACCACCGCGATTTTCAGTTGTTAAAAGAAAATATGATTCAAGGCTTTGAAGAATTGGAAGCTATTTTGGATATTTTTAATTATGCCATTCAAGAAATTCAAGTGAAAACAATTGATTTGAAGGATTCAAAATACCTCTATCTATTTACGGTGGACAGCATCAATTCTTTAGTCTTGCAAGGGGCGTCGTTTCGAGAGGCATATCAAACCATTGGGGCACAAGTACAACAGGGAACTTATAAATCAGATTCAAGCATTCCCCACACACATTTAGGGAGTATTCATAATTTGGGCTTGGATGAGATTAGGGCTAAATACCCTGTGTAGGGGGGTAGTTTTTATTACTTCACAACTCTTGCGTCAGCGACTTGACAATTTTGTTTTCTGCCAAAAATGCTTTTAAGATAACTTTTATAGCGGTGTAAGTGGGTACTGCCAAAATCATACCCGTCACACCAAACAGAATCCCTCCAATGATGATGGTTAAAAATATTTCTAAGGGGTGGGACTTTACGCTTTTTGAGAAAATCATGGGTTGACTCACAAAATTATCAATGAGTTGTGCAAACACATAGCCAATGAACACATAGGTTGCTTTTGGAAGAATTTCACTTTGAAAATCCAATCCGAGGTTGCTACTCATAGTTAAAAAGAGCATTAAAAAACAGCCGATCATGGGACCGATGTATGGAATTAGATTCAAGAGCGCACATAAAAAAGCAATCACAATACTGTTTTCGATTCCGAAAATCATTAGTATTATTGAATACAGAATAAAAAGAATGGTAATTTGAAGTACCAATCCAATAAAATACCTTGAGAGTAAATGTTTGATCGTTTCTATGGATTTTATCAACTTGGTTTCACTTTTTTTGTTGGTGAATACAAAAATTGAGTTCTCCATGATTCTGGTGTCTTTCATTAGGAAAAAGGTAATAAACGCTACTGAAAACAACCCGATACTTAAGGTTCCAATCGTACCCACAATATTATTCAAGAAATTAGGGATCACGTTGATATTTTCAAATAGATCGTAATGTTTCATTTCGTTTAGTGCATCAATGCCATGGGTTATAAAAAACGTATTCATTTGATTTATCAAATCCTGGACGGTTTCTTGAAATTGTTCTAAGTTTAGGAGTGAAAGATTTTCGCCCTGTTTTTTAATCAAAGGGATGAAAAGACTGATGAGTCCCATAAATATTAAAAAGAAAAAGGTCATAGTTGATACGACTGCCAAGCCGTTTGGGAATTTTAATTTTTGCTTTAAAAACAGATTGAGAGGTCTTCCTACCAAGGCTATCACAGATGCGATTGCAATATAGACAAGAACAGATTGAATTTTATATAAAAATACAAGCAACAAAAAAACACCGACTAATATAGCGATGGTTTTTAAAATACTTTTAGTGAGAGAATTTGAGTTCATCAGATTTAAGTTTAGTATAAATGTAACAAAAATTTAAAAACGAAGGGCTATCGTACTTCCTGTTTTTGCGTAAATAGTTGAATTTAAATTAGTAATTTTAATATTAATAATTTCTATATTTACAAATAAAAAATTAACCAATCATTTTTAATATGCGTCAGTTATACATTGTGTACCTTATTTTCCCGTTGTTTACTTTTGCTCAAATAGACCATTGGGAAAGTGTAGTGTTACCAGGTGATATTTGGAACTACCTTGTACCAACGTCACAACCCAATGCAAATTGGAACCAATCATTTTTTGTATCTTCAATTTGGAGTTCAGGGCCTTCAGGTTTTGGTTTTGGAGATGACGATGATGCCACAGTTATATCTCCAACAATGTCTGTTTACATCCGTAAAAATATTGAGATTACAGATGTTTCAGCGATAGAATTCATGGTTTTAGATATTGATTACGATGATGGTTTTGTAGCTTATTTGAATGGGCACGAGATTGCTAGAAACCTTGTTTCTGGAGAGGTTCCTGGGTTTGATCAGCCCAGCGAGGGCTTTCATGAAGCTTTGTTGTATCAAGGATATGGGCCTGAACGTTTTGAGGTAGATCCCTCATTTCTTAACACAGGAACGAATGTTTTTGCGGTGCAAGTGCATAACCAATCGTCTGATTCGTCGGATTTGAGCGCGCTTCCTGTATTGTCTTTAGGAGTTAATAATACGAGTTACGATTACAGGACTCCACCCTCGTGGTTTGTTACTCCATATGTTCCAGTGACCGTTAATTTTCAGTCTTCTAATTTACCTGTAGTTGTGATTGATACAGATCAAGAGATTCCCAACGAACCTAAAATTGATGCCACTATGAAAATTATTTATAGAGGTGAAGGTGAGCGAAATTTATTGACAGATGTTAGTGACGCCACAACTCTTAATTATGATGGTGCTATTAAAATTGAAGTTCGTGGATCTTCTTCAGCCTTATTGGATAAAAAACAATATGCGTTTACACCCTATGATGATTTAGGTGAAAAAATTAATGTTTCAATTCTAGACATGCCAAAAGAAAATGATTGGATTTTGAATGGATTGGCATACGATGACTCGTATATTAGAGATTATATCAGTTATAAACTTTCAAATTTAACAGGGAATTATGCATCTAGAGGGCGTTATTGTGAAGTTGTTTTAAATGGAGATTTTCAAGGGATTTACGTACTGCAAGAAAAACTAAAAGCAGATGACAGCCGAATAGATATTAATAAAATAAAAGAAACCCAATTAACTTTGCCTAAACTTACAGGAGGATATATCACTAAAACGGATAAGATTGAAGGATCTGATACAGCAGCTTGGTCTATGGATAATTACTTAGGATATCAAAGTAATTTTGTACACGAACATCCAAAACCAACAACGGTACAACCAGAACAGAATGAGTATATTAAAGGGCAATTTGAATCACTTCAAGAAAAAGTAACAGCTCCAAGTGATAGCTCCATAACCAATGGGTACCCCTCGGTTATAGACATTCCTTCTTTTGTAGATTTTATGTTACTCAATGAGTTTGCTTCCAATGCAGATGCGTATGAATTCAGCACCTTTTTTCATAAAGATCGCAATGGGAAACTAAGAGCAGGCCCTATATGGGATTTTAATTTAACATATGGTAATGATTTATTCTTTTGGGGCTATGATAGAAGTAAAACAGATGTTTGGCAATTTAATTTCGGAGGAAACGATGGTCCAAAATTTTGGAAAGACCTCTTTGATGATGAGGTATTTAAATGTTACTTAGCTAAACGATGGCAAACGCTTACAGCTACTGGGATGCCTTTAAATTCAGGTGAAATTTTTACATTTATTGATACAACTACTGCGCTCATTTCTGAAGCGGTTGAACGTCAAGAAACTGTCACTGGAACCATAGGTGTATTTGAACAACAGATCATTGATATAAAAGATTTTATTTCTGCGCGTATTACTTGGATTTCAAACGAGCTTACAGATACCAGTTTGTGTGCTACTATCACAACGCCGCCTTTAGTAATTTCTAAAATCAATTACAATCCTTTGGTAGACGAGGCATTAGATTCAGATGATTTTGAATTTATTGAAATAAAAAATAACAGTTCATCAGTGGTTGATTTGAAAGGTATTTATTTTGGAGGCTTAGGCTTTACTTATCAATTTGAAAACGGTGCGACTGTTTCTGGGGGAGGCTCTATATTTTTATCAAACAAAAGCGAGTCCTTTTTGCAACGCTATGGTTTTGACTCTTTTGGAGAGTTTTCAAGAAACTTGTCTAACGACAGCGAAGATTTAGTTCTAAGAGATGCCTATGGAAATATTATTGACCAAGTCAAGTACAAGGATGTATTGCCATGGCCAGAAGATGCCGATGGAAATGGCGCTTTTCTGAAACTTGTTAGTTTGGATTCAGACAATAGTTTGGCAAGTAGTTGGATTGCTCAAAATGATACTGCGGAAAATTTATCTGTAAACGCTTTTCAATATGGAAACTTTATAAGCGTAGCTCCAAATCCAGTATCGGATAAGTTAAAAATCAATAGTGCTAATGGGAAAATTTCAACGATACAACTGTGGAGTGTTAATGGTAAATTATTCGATACCTACAATCTAAATAACCAACAATTTGAATTGGATATGAGTAATTTTGAAAATGGACTTTACCTTTTACAAATTCAAACCGATTCCGAATCGTTTGTTAAGAAAATAATCAAGAATTAGATAATTATTTTATATGATATCTGAGTCCTAGAAACCCGTTGGATCCCTGGTTGGAGTAGTATACATAACTAGGATCAAATGACAGGGCATTAGGGTTATTTGGAGTGGCAATTACTTGGCCATTATTTCCAAATTCAACTCCTGTGTCAAAAGGGTCAAAAGCACGAGCAATACTATTGGAAGCGGGTTTAAAGTTGAAGATGTTTTTGATGCCAGCATACAATTCAAATTCCTTAAAACTATAGGTTGTTTGAAGGTTCATTATATTGATAACAGGGCTTTCTGGGTCTCTAGTGTCTAGCGCACCAAGCAAGGGAAGTTTCATAGGACCAATGACTGTTCCAGATAAATCAAATGTGATTTTAGGGTTGTAAATCGTATAACTTATTCTATAATTTCCTGAAAATTTTTCGGTTAAGAAGGGGTATTCGGTTTCGTTATTTTGAATGATTTTTGAATCTATAAAAGTCGCTCCTAAATTTACTTTTAGTCCGTTAGCAGACAAGCTATTGATGTTTAAGGTGATTCCTTGAGTGACCGATGTTCCATCTAAATTACTATATATAATTTGGTTCGGATTGGTTTCATAATCTGGAAGAATTCTATTTGAGAATTCTGTTTTAAACACACTTAGGTCTAAATCAAAAATAGTTCCAAACTTAGAATACAGTTTTTGATTCCAATTTATATTCACATTCCATGATTTTTCAGGGAGAATATCCTCCGTAAATACAACATCTCTAGCGCCTGTAAGAGCTGCATGGTCTTCTGTAAATACATTGACCACTCTATATCCTGTTCCAAATCCAAGACGCACAACAGAGCTTTCATTTTTACTGGCCCATTTGTAGTTGAGTCTTGGCGTCCAAATATCTCCATAAACAGAATTTTTATCATATCGTATTCCAGAAAGTAGAGTTTGAGAATTTCCAAGCTTCCATTCGTCCTGAATAAATAAACCCGGAAGGGATGTAATCTCTTTTACTTCCGTTGCAGGAGTATTATCATCATAACTGGTATATCTATAGGTGGCTCCGACTAAGAGGTTGTGGTTTTTTAATGCCTTGGTATATACACCTTGAACAAACCCAATTGTTTGCAATGCGTTGTAGGAAGTAGTGCCATATACCGAGTTTTGATCGTGATTATTGAGGCTGTATTGTAAAAACAAATGTTTGGAAACATCATACTTTCCAAACATTTCAATTCTACTTGTATAGATGCTTTCTCCATAGACTTGATTGCCGCCTCTATAATCTGAATTCCAGTTCATTTCACCACCCCATCTGTCTTCATAAAAATAACGAAAAGCAATACTATTTCTTTTCATTTTAATCTTATTGAAAATTGAAATTCGGTGTTGTAAAGTCAAATCGGTAAACCCATCTTCATTAGTATCAATTGGATTGGAGTAGTTAAAGTAATTAACGCCAATCAAACCTTGAATAGTTTTTAATTGATATTTAGCTCCGAGGTCTACATTTAATTCACCCCACGATGTTGTGTAGGTATCGATGTTAAAGCGATGTACATTTTCAGGAAGTTTTGTAATTAAATTTATCACACCTCCAATAGCTTCCGAACCGTACAGGGTAGAGGCAGGGCCTTTTATTACTTCCACTTGTTTGATGAGTGATTGAGGAATTCCAGACAATCCATACACAGTAGAGAGACCACTTACTAAAGGCAAGCCATCAATTAAAACCATTGTATTGGCGCCTTCTTGTCCGTTGATATGAATATCACCCGTATTGCACACGTTACAATTGAGCTGAGGTCTGATCCCATTGATTCCTTCAATGGCTTCAAAGAAACTCGCTTTTGGAGTCGCTTTAAAAAAATCAGCAGAATAGAGTTCAATTTGTACGGCGCTTTTAAGTTTTGAGACTTGGCTCAGCGTCCCAGAAATAACAACTTCTTCTAAACTGTCATTTTCTAGTTTTATTATTCCTACATTAGTGGTGTTTCCATCAATATTGATTACTATGGGTGTATAGCCAACATACGAAATGATGAGCTTATTTTCGCCTATTTTGGATGCAATTATAAACGCGCCTTCTTCGTTAGAAATTGTACTTTTATTATTTGTGTTATTATAAACAGTTGCTCCAAAAAGCAGGTTATCGTCTTGGTCTTTAACAACACCGCTGATGGTTTGTGCCAAAGTCATTTTTGAAAGAAGAAAAAAAAGAATATAAATACTATTATATTTTAAGTTCAAAGTTGTAATTTTATATAAATTAAGAATAATTGTTCACCACTGCAAAACTAATGAAAAAAACTAAGGAAAAAGAACATTATTTAAAGGAAATTTACCGATTGGAAGCCAACGGTCAAATAATCTCAGTATCAGGTCTTTCGGAGGTATTTGGTATTTCTAAATCTTCGGTTTCAAATATGGTTAAAAAACTGGTGGCTATGGGATTATTGAATTCGGCGCCTTACAAAGCTATAGAGCTGACTTTGGAAGGGCGTGAGCTGGCTCGCAGTATTGTAGCAAAACACCGCCTGATTGAATTATTTTTGGTAGAGGTTATGGGTTTTGATCCTGAAAATGTTCATGAAATTGCCGAAGAAATCGAGCATATAGACAGCCCTCCATTTTTCAGAAAAGTAAAACAAATGTTAGGCCAACGTGAGCTAGATCCGCACGGAAGTCCTATTCCCGATGTTGAGTTTTAAATGCACACTTCAAATCGTTTTAATCTTAATTTGTAACCTAATTTATTGTGAGACAAGAGTTTCTTTTGGCAACTCCACAATCACTTCGTTTTTACGGTTAAAAAATTCATAAGGTGCATTGTATCCCAAAAAGTAAAAACGGTTTGTATATGCTATTCCTTGTTTGTCTAAAGCCAATTTTAACTGCTGTTTATAGGTTTCAATTTTCTCATCATTTGCCCAACCTTTGAAGGCTATGGCAGCAACCGTTTTTGCAGGTTCTTCAGTAAATACTATTTGTGACTGGTTGGGTTGTGGAAGTGTTTCTTTGTCAAATTTCTTTGGAACCATAAACAGCATGGTCATAGAATCTTCTAATGACATAGCTACAGGAGAAGTCATCGCAATTTTTTCGTTCCGATCATTATCTCCAAAAATATAGCCTGCTAAAATTGAGAATCCCTTACTGGAGGATTCTTTGTAATTTTTGGTGTAGAGTTTGACAGACGTAAATAAAGTGGATTCATAGGTGCGTATTTCAAAGTTGTCATATGTTTTAGTAACATTGTAGGCATATGTTTCAATATTTTTCTGGCTCTTTAAGGCAAAAAGTTGAATGACGATAAAAGCGATGAGTAGGATTCCAAGTAAAATTGATATGATCTTCATTAGGATGTTTAAGTGTTTGGTTGTTTTCATTTTTAGAAACGACTGTTTTGATTATTTAAGTCGAACAAACAATAAACAAAAAAAATCTGCAAGAATAAAGTTTTAATTATAAGAATATAATAGCGGATAATTTTGAACTAAAAAAAACCTACGCAAGCAAGCTTGGTAGGTTTTTCAAAGTGTAGTGAATTGTGACTAATTCATATCTACTCTACTGATACTTCAAACTCGGCACTAATGTCTGTTTCACCACCTGCATCTTCAAGGCCAGTGTTCGGTTTCGTAGGCTCATGACGCAATGTAAACGTTAATGTTCCAGTGCTCACTGCTCCTGCAACCAATGTAAACTTGGTACCTAAATAATATCCATTAGAATCAAAATTATCATAGGATGTTGTAACATCTAATCCTCCTGTTGTTGTGTAGAAGAATTGGTGTACATCACTTTCCTCTTCTACCTCTTCCGTGATGTTTTCAGGTTCTTCCTCAGTTTCATTAAGCAGAACAATGCTTCCGACGTATGTAACACCAGCGGCTAAATTACCAGTAGTAATAACTGGTGCATCAGGACCATCTCCGTCCAAATCACGAGTTTGTAATATAATCGCTGCCCCTCCGTCATCTGGTACAAGAGTTACGGTTAGTGTAGTGATTACTTCTTCTTCGTTTACAGCTTCAGGAGCGTCATCTTTTGAACAACCGATAAATAATAAGCTAGTAAATACTGCTGCAGTTAAAAATTTCATTGTTTTCATTGTTTTTATTTTTTTTGTTTTTGAATTGTTAAATTAGTAATTGATTTTAAGATTAAATAAAAAGTTTCTGCCCAAATCATCTGCATAATAGCGCAAACGGTTCAGGTTGTTTCGATAGGACGTATTTAATAGGTTTGTAATTCCAAGTCCTACTGTTAATTTTGAGTTTTGGTTGATATTAATGTCTATACTCGAATTAAAATTAAGTAAGTGGTAGGCATCCGGAGTAGAGCTTACATCCACCATTTGCCACGTTTGAGTTTCTGGCGTGAACACTTCAAAATTAGTATCGGGATAGTCGTTTTGTTTAAAATTATAGACACTTTGTAAAGACAGGCGAATGTTATTGAATTCAGAATTTTGATAGACAATTTCATTGCTTATGTTTGCAGGGGGTATGCTAATTAATGGTTGATTAAGAGTTCGATCGTAGCCTTTGACCAAAGAGAATTGACTGTTTAAACGACAATTTTCAGCAAAAGCAAA
>Ga0209534_10001022_pt1 | contig 30109 bp, 25 predicted proteins | sample COG_07_FD_184751 | JGI IMG/M metagenome (GOLD analysis project Ga0209534, IMG submission 184751) | Pelagic Microbial community sample from North Sea - COGITO 998_met_07 (SPAdes) (version 2) | ecosystem: Environmental > Aquatic > Marine > Neritic zone/Coastal water | place: Helgoland, sampling...
AGGAAACTCGTGTCGTAGTCAGATGGCGCACGGCTATTTAAATCAATTTGCAGCAAACCAAGCTACTATTTATAGTGCTGGCATAGAAACGCACGGAATCAATCCTGGTGCTGCTGCTATTATGAAAGAAGATGGAATTGATATTTCGCAGCATACCTCTAATCATGTGGATGAATATGCAGATGTTGATTTTGATTTTATCATCACCGTTTGTGACCATGCAAAAGAAAACTGTCCATTTATCGCCAGTCCAAATGCTGTGCGTTTGCATCACGATTTCTTTGACCCGTCAAAACTGGTTGGAACGGACGAAGAAAAACACGCTGCATTTCTAAAAGCACGTACCGAGATTAAAGATTATATGAACGCATTTGTGGCGGAACGGTTTTAGAAAAAGCGTTCCTATTTGTGGTTGCATTTTGTAAGACAAAATGTAGGTTAAAATAATCTACAAGACAATTATTCTTCCTCTTTGTTGGGGCCATACTTACGTTCCAGTTCTGCTTGAAATTCTTCCATCACAGGACGTACCGTGCTATCTGGAAGGTCAGCTATACGAATGTACATCAGTCCATCCACAGCATCATTAAAAAGGGGATCTACATTAAAAGCGATCAGACGTGCATTCTGTTTGATATACTTTTTGAGCAGTACCGGCAGTCGTAAGGCACCCGGCTCAATTTCATCAATAATTTTATCGAACTTATTCAAGTCGGCTTCGGTGGCGTCAAAGACAAAATCTTTATCAGCATCTTTAAGCTTTACTTTAAACGCTTTCTTAGGGTGGATGTATTGCGCCAAATAGGGATCATAATAATGTGATTTCATAAACTCAATCATCAAGGATTTAGAGAAATTTGAAAACTGATTACTGATACTCACGCCACCAATTAAATAGTTATGTTCTGGAAAACGCAGGGTTGTGTGTACAATTCCTTTCCAGAGCAAGAATAATGGCATTGGTTTTTGTTGGTAGCTTTTAATGATAAAGGCGCGTCCCAACTCAATAGATTGACTCATCATGGTGTGGAGCTCAGGTTCAAAACGAAATAAATCTTGTAAGTAAAACCCATCAATACCTTTGGTTTTAAAAATCTCACTTCCTAAGCCCATTCGATAAGCCCCTGCAAGACACTTGGCATTTTCATCCCACAAAAACATATGGTGGTAATAGCTATCAAAATGATCCAAGTCAATGGCTTTGTTGGTGCCTTCTCCAATTTCTCTAAAAGTAATTTCACGCAAGCGTCCAATTTCGTGTAAGATGTTTGGCATTTTAGCTGCAGGAGCCAAATAAACTTCGTAGTTTTTACTTGTTAAAAGACGATGATCTTCGGCTTTCAAGCTCTCAATTTCTACACACATAATTTCTGTTGGTGTAGGTGTCACAATTTTTTTTGGCGACTTGGTTACCTTTAAACTCGATGAAATATTGGTCAATATTTTAGTCTTTTCAAAAGTGTTCGAAAGCATATACGTTTTTCGTCTCACAAAGTCAGAAAACCCTTCTAAAGTAGTGTGCTCTTTTTGATCTTTTACGCTAATCGGTTTGCCAATTCTTACCTTAATTACTCGCTTCTTTTGGGTTAACAATTCCGAAGGAAGTTTGGCAGTTCTAAGAGAGTCACTCAGGTTTGATAATCGGTAAAACAACCGACTGTTTTTGGCGTGAAAATAAATAGGAACAATAGGAACTTCGGCACGTTGAATTAGTTTCATGGCAGCAGGTTCCCAAGGTTTATCAACGACCAATTTTCCATCTTTGTAGGTAGATACTTCACCTGCTGGAAATACCCCTAAGGGGTGTCCGTTTTTCAAATGCAATAAAGAGTTCTTAAATCCTGCGATACTTGATTTTGCGTCTTTGTGATCTTCAAATGGATTCACGGGCATAATGAATGGTACTAAAGGCTCAATGCGGTGCAATAAAAAATTTGCTATAATTTTAAAATCATTGCGTTGTTCAAGCATTAATTTTAATAATAAAATGCCGTCTATTCCACCCAGTGGATGGTTAGAAACGGTGATGTAGGCACCGTCTTTTGGGAGTCGTTTTAAATCTTCTTCCGGTATTTCAAATCGGATTTGAAAATCGGTTAAAAGACCATTTAAAAAATCAACATCATTTTTGTGTTTGTTCTGATTGTAGATTTTATTAATTGTAGAAATCTTCAATACTTTCATCAAAATCCAGCCTAGAAAAGTACCTATAAATCCATAGTTGTCAACTTTAATAGCTTTCGCAATTTCTTTTGAGGTGACGATGCTCATAGTTTTGGGTCTTAAACAACCCTAATCATTTTAGGGTTAAATGGTTGCTTACTTTGTTATAATCTGTACAGTCTCAGGCGTAATTTGCTTCAATAAAATTTCTTTTCCAGCTTCCATATCGTGTATGGCTTGTTGGTCATAATGTCTAATGGTATAGAGCCTAACAGCTTTGTGTGCCGATACTTTGTACTTTGCTTTTAGATGTAACAACAAACGTTCTAGGTTGTCATAGTTGTTTTCTATACATACAGAAAAACTAATCGCTGAATTTTGTATCATACTGACTTTCATCTTATAGTCGTGTAATAAACTAAAAATATGACTAATATTATCTTCAACGATATAAGAAAAATCTAATGATGAAAGCGAAATCAAAACTTGATTTTGTTTTAAAATATAACAAGGAACTTTTGGGTTCAGAGTTATATCTTTTCCAACTTTAGTACCTTCATTTTTAGGGTTTAAAAATGATTTGACATACAAAGGAATTTCTTTGCGTTGCAAGGGTTGAAGTGTTTTGGGGTGAATTACAGAGGCTCCGTAATATGAAAGCTCAATGGCTTCTGTATATGATATTTGATGCAGTAACTCTGCATTTTCAAAATAACGAGGATCGGCATTGAGAACGCCTGGTACATCTTTCCAAATGGTGACTGTATTTGCATTTAAGCAATAGGCAAATACTGCGGCCGTATAATCACTCCCTTCCCGCCCAAGAGTGGTTGTAAAATTGTTAGAATTACTTCCTAAAAATCCTTGAGTGATATTTAATTTTGAGGAATCCACATGCGTTGAAATCAGTTCTTGTGTTTGGTTCCAATGTACTTTGGCATTTCTGTAATAATCATCTGTTTTGATAAAGTCTCTTACATCTAGCCAAGTATTTGTAATGCCAATTTGGTTTAAATAATGACTGATTATTGTAGTAGATATTAATTCCCCAAATCCAATAACTTGGTCGTATACAAAGTTGTAGTTAGGCGATTTGTTATGGTCAAAAAACTGAACAATTTCTTGAAATAATTTGTCAACTGTTTCAAAGACTTGGTGTTGCTCGTTATCAAATAAATCTAGGAGAATATTATTATGGTATTTTTTTACATCTTGTAACGAACTCTGCAATTGGTGTTTGGTGTCAAAATAATTAGAAATTACCGTTTCCATTGCATTGGTCGTTTTTCCCATCGCAGAAACTACAATGAGTGTGTTACTGTAGCCAACCGTTTTTAGTACATGGGCTAAATTTTTCACACCTTCGGCGTCCTTAACGGAAGCACCACCAAATTTAAAAATTTGCATCAGTTTAGTTTTGAGATATAGTTTTTAATTCCTTGCTCATCTAATTGTACGACATTCCAATCTCGCATTACATTAGCACCCTTACGTTCGTAAAATTCAATCGCAGGAGCATTCCAGTCAATGACTTCCCAACACACCCGTTTGACTCCTTTATTTGCTGCGTGAAGAACTACCTGGTCCAAAAGTGCAGATCCAATTCCGTGACCACGTACACTTTCTGAAACAATCAAATCCTCTAAGTGTAATACAGTGCCTTTCCATGTCGAAAATCGAGTGTAAACCAAAGCAATGCCAATTACTTTCTGATCTGATTCAGCTACAAAACAATCAAATTCAGGATTTTCCCCAAATCCTTTGGCGACTAAGTTTGCTTCTGTTATTTCAACGGCATTGGGCTCTTTTTCAAAAACAGCAAGTTCGGTAATCAAGTTTAAAACTTGGGTCATATCGCTTTTGACGGCTTTTCTGATAAGATATTTCATAGTTTGTGTTTGGAATTTCAAAGATACTTAAAAGCCTTTTATATTTCTCTAATAAAATAGCGCCGAAAACGTTGTAGTTGTCTAAAAATTTAGATATTTGTAAAAAAATAGACTCTAAATGTCCCAAAAACACCAAACCCTAGGTGAATTTATCATCGAACACCAATCGTCTTTCAAATATACCTCTGGCGAATTATCACGACTGATCAACTCTATCCGACTGGCTGCTAAAGTGGTTAATTATGAAGTAAATAAAGCAGGCTTAGTGGATATTTTGGGTGCTGCTGGAGATACCAATGTTCAGGGGGAAGACCAACAAAAATTGGATGTATACGCCAATGAAAAATTTATTCAAACACTTATAAATCGAAATATTGTTTGCGGTATTGCGAGTGAAGAAGAAGACAGCTTTATCGCCATTAATAGCAACGATCAAAACCACCAAAACAAGTACATTGTATTGATGGACCCTTTAGATGGATCCTCTAATATCGATGTGAATGTGTCTGTGGGGACAATTTTTTCAATTTACAGACGTGTCACACCTGTAGGGACACCTGTTCAAGAGGAGGATTTTTTACAAAAAGGAAGTGAACAAGTAGCGGCAGGTTACATTATTTACGGGACCTCTACCATGTTAGTCTATACCACTGGCGATGGTGTGAATGGGTTTACCCTAAACCCTGCAATCGGAACGTTTTATTTGTCACATCCGCAAATGCAGTTTCCTGAAAATGGTACTATTTATTCCGTCAATGAAGGGAATTATATTCATTTTCCAAAAGGGATTAAAAATTACATTAAATACTGTCAAATGGAAGAAGGAGATCGGCCTTACACTTCGCGCTATATTGGCTCATTGGTGTCCGACTTTCATCGAAATATGATTAAAGGGGGGATTTATTTATACCCTACAAGTTCCAAAAATCCAAATGGTAAATTGCGCCTGCTCTACGAGTGTAATCCTATGGCACTTTTGGCCGAGCAAGCCAATGGTAAAGCCAGTGACGGAACAACTCGGATTCTTGATATAGTGCCAACAGAATTACACCAACGTGTACCGTTTATTTGTGGTAGTAGTGCTATGGTAGAAAAAGCCGAAGAATTTATGCGTGACTCCCACAGCCGTTCTTAAGTATTTAATTCTTAGATAGTCTAAAAGTAAGGTTGTAACTTTGTGGAAATTTAAAAGTAAATGCACAAAGCAGGTTTTGTTAATATCATCGGAAATCCAAACGTAGGAAAATCAACCCTAATGAATGCCTTTGTAGGCGAAAAATTATCCATTATTACGTCTAAGGCACAAACAACTCGCCACCGTATTTTAGGAATAGTAAATGGCGATGATTTTCAGGTAATTTTATCTGATACTCCTGGGATTATCAAGCCTGCCTACGAACTTCAAAGTTCTATGATGGACTTTGTAAAGTCTGCCTTTGAGGATGCCGATATTTTAATTTATATGGTTGAAATTGGAGAAAAAGAGTTGAAAGACGAAGCGTTTTTCAACAAAATTACAGCCTCCAAGAAACCCGTATTATTACTGCTAAATAAAATTGATACTTCTAACCAAGAGCAACTCGAAGCTCAAGCACAACTCTGGCAACAAAAAGTTCCCAATGCAGAATTTATTGCGATTTCGGCACTGGAAGGCTTTAATGTAAAAAATGTGTTTGACCGTATTTTGGAGTTATTGCCAGAATCTCCTGCCTATTATCCAAAAGATCAATTGACAGACAAGCCGGAACGGTTTTTTGTAAATGAAAAAATACGTGAAAAGATTTTAATGCATTACAAAAAAGAAATTCCGTACGCAGTTGAAGTTGTCACAGAAGAGTTTTTTGAAGAGGAAGACATTATTCGCATGCGTTCTGTGATCATGGTAGAACGCGAAACGCAAAAAGGAATTATTATTGGTCATAAAGGTTCTGCTCTAAAAAGGGTCGGCGTTGAAGCTCGAAAAGATTTAGAGAAATTTTTTGGCAAACAAGTCCACTTAGAGCTGTATGTGAAAGTTAATAAGAATTGGCGTTCTAGCCAAAATCAACTCAAGCGTTTTGGGTATAACAACTCTTAAATAAAACTAGTGCTCCCCAGCATCAATAAATAATCACAACACTAATGTCCGCAGTGGGTTTTTTGTGTGAATATCATTAATTTGCCGATATAATTAGGGGGAGTGTCTTGTGGAGAGCTTTATTGATTTCTCTCCTTTTCATCTTTTATAATCTTCCTTAAATCTTCTGATTTTCTAATATATTTATTTTTTGTATTTGGCATTATGTCAAGCTTATCACAATAGTCTGTGGCGCCATTATAGTCGCCAATCATCATTTTTGCTTCAACAATATTTAATATTAAAGCTTGAGTAATATCGTTACTTATTCTCGCTTTTTTATTAGATGGCTCAGACTTCGTTAGTTCTTTTTCCCAAATTTCTATAGATTTTTTTAACACATCAATTGATTCTTGCCTTTCTGAAATTAAATTTTCATAAGCCCGTTGAGCCTTTTTTAGCGCTAGTACATGAGTCTCATAAGAATGTTTTTTTCCTTTACCCTTGTATATCATGGTTCGTCGTTTGACGTTAGAGTATCCGTACCAGTAATTGATCAATTGATTTATATCTTTTGCAGTATTGCTGTAGTGCTTCATTAGTTCTGAACGAAAAAATGTTTCCCATTTTTCTTTTAAGTACTTATCCCATTCATCACCTTCTTTAATATTTTTAGATTCAATAACCACATCTTTTTTAGACGATTCACTAACCTTATTGAATATTATGTCGCCATCTGGAGTAATTAAAGAGAATTCAACAGGTTGCTTTACAGTAATAGATCTTTTCTTATAATTCAGATCGTCTTTTGTAATGTCCATGTCAACGGCTGAGCCTACGTAAATATCTTGATAAATAACTTTAATTAAAATTGAATTCTCATCACCTTGACTAAAACCATCAAGGGATATTTTTGAAGAAAGTACTGTTAGGTTTGGCTCTGGAATTGAAATTGGTTTTTCAACAGCTCGCCTGGTTGGTTTGCCATCTCCCAATAGTATTTGTTTTGCTAATTTTGAACCGATTGATTTATCCTCATATGCTTCCAGGGCATCTTGGTGTTCTTGCTCAGCTTTTGCTAACTCTAATTCATAATCTTTTTGTTTTTGTCTCTCTTTTTGCAGCCAGCTTACTTCTACCGTAGTTACATAATTTTTTATCGAAGTATCAAGTTTTTTTAAGGGATTACGCAAATATGTGTAAGTAACAATCTCCTTAGTCACTTTTTGGGCATTTAATGACAACGTAAAACATGTCACTAATAATAATAAAAATAATCGATTCATAATTTTAAATTTAATTGTTTAATAAATACATAATTTACATTTTTCAACTATCACACAACCAGTTCTGCGTAGAAAAAAATAATCTGAATTAACTATTCAAGTATTTTGATTGTCCACTTACTGTCTAAATTTAAATAAAATAATCGCTTACTTTCGGTTAAGTTTCTTACAAAGATTTAGACTTGGGGGTCGTGCTTTGACACAAAAGTACAAATATTCATATCGTTTTCAAAACCATATTTATGAAATCATGGAATCGAACATTTGTTCTCGCCTATTTTGTTTACCCAAGCATTCCACTGCTGTATAATGAAACCCCAATAGCTAACATCAATAACAGTTGTGAAGTGTAAAATTTCTAATATCCATTAGGATCAAGCTTGACGTCAAATTAAATAAACAAACAAAAAATCCATTTACAGTACATGAATTTTGATTTATTTATAAACGAAACTGGGGAGGTCTAAAAATAGTTGTTGTTTCATAATAATTTTTAATAATACATAAGCATCTTTAATGTTTATTCTGATAACATCTTGCAGGTTTTTTGAACCTTCAAATACTTTTAAATGTCGGTTTTGAGTAGCAATTGGGTTTAATATTAAACACGGTCTTATGATAATTTGGCTGTTAATTTGAATCACATCAGATTTAGGGGATTATAAAAGATAGATATATTTTAAACTTCCATAAAAAAGAGCTTACCAAAAGGATATTTCCTATTTTTGCAGCAATTTTATAAGCATATGAGCAATATTGTAGCGATAGTAGGACGTCCAAACGTAGGGAAATCTACCTTTTTTAATCGGTTGATTCAAAGGCGAGAAGCCATTGTTGATGCTGTTAGCGGAGTGACTCGTGATCGCCATTATGGTAAGAGTGACTGGAATGGTAAAGAATTTTCGTTAATTGATACCGGCGGTTACGTACTAGGAAGTGACGATGTTTTTGAAGCTGAAATCGACAAACAAGTAGAGCTAGCCATCGAAGAAGCGGATGCTATTATTTTTATGGTTGATGTGGAATCGGGCGTTACAGGCATGGATGAAGACGTTGCAAAATTGCTTAGAAAAGTAAAAAAACCAGTCTTTTTAGTCATCAACAAGGTAGACAACGCTATGCGTGAGCAAGATGCGGTTGAGTTTTATGCTCTAGGGTTAGGAGAATATTTCACCATTGCGAGCATCAATGGAAGTGGTACAGGGGATTTGCTAGATGCTTTAGTGAAAGCTCTACCAGAAGTAGATGAAGTAGAAGAAGTGACCTTACCACGTTTTGCAGTAGTAGGACGTCCTAATGCAGGAAAATCCTCTTTTATCAATGCATTAATTGGAGAAGATCGTTATATAGTGACAGATATTGCAGGAACTACTCGTGATTCAATCGATACAAAATACAACCGATTTGGGTTTGAATTTAATTTAGTAGATACCGCCGGAATTCGTCGGAAAGCAAAAGTCAAAGAAGATTTAGAGTTTTATTCAGTAATGCGTTCTGTTCGTGCTATTGAACATGCCGATGTATGTTTGTTGGTTTGTGATGCCCAACGTGGATTTGATGGTCAAGTTCAAAACATCTTTTGGCTCGCACAACGTAACCATAAAGGAATTGTGATTTTAGTCAATAAATGGGATTTAGTTGAAAAAGACACCAAAACCACCAAAGCATTTGAAACCCATATTCGCGAGCAAATAAAACCATTTACAGATGTACCTATTGTATTTATTTCGGCGCTATCTAAACAGCGAATTTACAAAGCTATGGAAACCGCTCTTGAAGTATATAAAAACCGAACCAAACGTCTTAAGACAAGTGTACTAAATGACGATTTGTTACCTATAATTGAAAACTATCCACCACCAGCATTGAAAGGAAAGTTTGTGAAAATAAAATACATCATGCAGTTGCCCACGCCCCAGCCTCAATTTGCATTTTTCTGTAATTTACCACAGTATGTAAAGGAGCCTTACAAGCGATTTTTAGAAAATAAACTCAGAGAATTATACGATTTTAAAGGCGTTCCTATTACAGTTTACATGCGAAAAAAATAAAAAACTAAAATACCTATACTATTGGAGTCACCACCAATAATACATTGCTACAATTGATTTTTTATTTTTATTAATTCATTTTTCACACGTTCTAATTTTGTGATAATTTCAAAATTATCAAGCGACTTTTGATCTTGTTCTTTTAGATACGTTTTGGCACCTTCCAACGTGTAGCCGCGTTCTTTTACCAAATTATAAATTAATCTCAAATTTTGTACATCCTCTGGAGTAAACCGGCGGTTGCCTTTGGCATTTTTTTTTGGTTTAAGAGCATCAAACTCCTTATCCCAAAATCGTACTAAAGAAGCATTGACATCAAACGCTTTTGCAATTTCTCCGATGCTATAATAGCGTTTTGTAGGGAGGTCTAAATGCATTAGTCTAAAGATTGGTTTTCGAGGGATGCGATGGCTAACAACGTATTAAATTCTTCTGGACTCAAATTTCCATAGTAAAAGTTAACAGGGTTGATGCGTTTTTTATCTTTAAAAACTTCATAATGGAGGTGTGGTGCTTGGGAACGTCCTGTACTTCCTACATAACCAATAAGATCGCCTCGTTTTACTTTTTGTCCTCTTTTGACGTTGTACTTATAAAGGTGTGCATACAAGCTGAGGTAGCCAAAACCATGATCAATTCGGATGTGACGCCCATAACCAGATGAACGGCCGTCTGCACGTTTAATAATACCATCACCTGTAGCATACACTGGCGTGCCACGAGGAGCGGTAAAATCCATTCCATAATGAAATTTGCGAACCTTTGTAAAAGGATCACTACGGTATCCATAGCCTGAAGCCATCCGTGTTAAGTCTTCGTTTTTAATGGGTTGAATGGCAGGGATTTTGGCTAAAAAACTCTCTTTATCTTTTGCTAATTCTGTAATTTCATCAAGCGATTTAGACTGAACAGTAATGCGTTTTTGAAGAACATCAATACGTTTGTTTGCATCAATTATTAACTCTGAGTTATTGAAGCCATCGTATTTTTTGTAGCGATTAACTCCTCCCAATCCTTGTTTTCGTTGGGCTTCTGGGATAGGGTTGGCCTCAAAATAGAGACGATAAATGGCATTGTCTCGATCTTCAATATTTGTTAGAACAGTTTCTACTTCTTCCATTTTTTTATTAAGAAGGTTGAAGTGAAGTTCTAAGTTTTGTAGTTCTCTGTTTAAAGCTTTTTCCTTCGGAGATTCAAAATATTGCCCAGCTACTAAAACGATTAAAAAACCAAAAATACTAGCAGCCATTAAGAACACCATAGTATGTTTAATTGCTGTTCTTTTTTTCCGAATTATTTGACGGTAGGTAAGCGTTTCGGGATCGTAATAATATTTTACATTAGACATTGCCTAAAAAGTTCTATTTTTGTTGGATAATAGACAAACTTTGTTAGATAAAGTTTGCCTTTTGAACAAATATATAAATTGTTTCTAATTAAAAACAAATTATTACACTAAGCTTAACATTTTTGCATGAAATCTCAAGATATAAGATCTCAATTTTTAACTTTTTTTGAATCTAAAAAACATCAAATTTTGCAATCTGCTCCTATGGTTGTAAAAGATGACCCTTCTCTGTTGTTTGTCAATTCGGGGATGGCACCATTTAAGCCGTTTTTTCTTGGTCAAGGTACGCCACCACAGAACCGAATTACTGATACTCAAAAATGTTTAAGAGTTTCTGGAAAACACAACGACTTAGAAGAAGTAGGATATGACACTTACCACCATACCCTTTTTGAAATGTTAGGAAACTGGAGTTTTGGAGATTATTTCAAAAAAGAGGCCATTGAATGGGCTTGGGAGCTGTTGACTGAAGTATATAAAATAGATAAAGAAATTCTGTATGTAACCGTATTCGAAGGCAGTAAAGACGACGGTACTACCGTAGATTCTGAAGCCTATGACTTATGGAAAACATTGATCCCTGAAGATCGTATTTTGATGGGGAATAAAAATGATAATTTTTGGGAAATGGGCGATCAAGGTCCATGTGGCCCGTGCAGCGAAATTCATGTAGACATTCGATCCAAAGAAGAAAAAGCAAACATTTCAGGCCAAGAATTGATCAACAAAGATCATCCTCAAGTGGTAGAAATTTGGAACCTCGTATTTATGGAATTTAACCGTAAAGCAAATGGAGATTTAGAGCCGTTACCAAATAAACACATTGATACAGGAATGGGGTTTGAGCGCTTATGTATGGTGCTCCAAAATGTAACCTCCAACTATGATACCGATGTTTTTACTCCGATCATTCGAGAAATCGAAACCATTTCTGGGCATGTTTATGGAAAACAACTCAAACAAGACATCGCTATTCGTGTGATCTCTGACCACGTTAGAGCAGTGGCTTTTTCTATCGCAGATGGTCAGCTACCTAGCAATACAGGTGCTGGTTATGTAATTCGTAGAATCTTAAGACGTGCCGTCCGTTATGGATTTACATTTTTGGATCTTAAAGAACCATTTATTTACCGATTGGTTTCTGTGCTAACTAAACAAATGGGAACCGTTTTTCCAGAGATTTTAGCTCAAAAACAGTTAATTCAAAATGTAATCAAAGAAGAAGAAACCTCTTTTTTGAGAACTCTTGACCAAGGATTGGTGTTGTTGGATCGCATTATTGAAACAACTAAAGGAACGCATGTTTCTGGAGATAAAGCTTTTGAATTGTATGACACTTATGGATTTCCTGTAGATTTAACCGCTTTGATCCTTAGTGAAAAAAAGATGACTTTGGATACCGTCGGTTTTGAAAAAGAACTTCAAAAGCAAAAAACCCGTTCAAGAGCAGCAAGTGAGGTTTCTACCGAAGATTGGACGGTGCTTTTCGACGATAATGTTCAAGAATTTGTAGGATATGATGTATTAGAAACCTCTGTTAAACTCACAAAATACAGAAAAGTAACCTCTGTTAAAGATGGTGAACAATACCAATTAGTATTTAACCTCACGCCTTTCTACTCAGAAAGTGGCGGACAGGTTGGAGATAAAGGCTATTTAGAAGCTGCTAATGGAGACGTTGTTTATATCTTAGATACTAAAAGAGAAAATAATATAGCCATTCACATGGCGAAGCATTTGCCTAAAAATTTAACAGAGACGTTCAAGGCGGTAGTAGATACTAATCAACGATTTCGTACGGAATGTAACCATACCGCAACCCATTTGCTTCATCAAGCACTTAGAGAAGTTTTAGGCACGCATGTAGAACAAAAAGGCTCCGCAGTACACTCGAAATATTTACGTTTTGATTTTTCTCATTTCTCGAAAGTTACTGACGAACAATTAAAAGAGATTGAAAGTTTTGTAAATGCCAGAATTGAAGGAAAGTTAGATTTAGACGAACAACGAGCCGTACCTATGGAACAAGCTGTTTCACAAGGTGCAATGGCGCTTTTTGGCGAAAAATATGGCGATGTAGTCCGAACCATTCGTTTTGGAAATTCGATCGAATTGTGTGGAGGAACTCATGTCAAGAATACTGCTGATATATGGCATTTTAAAATCAAATCAGAAGGGGCTGTGGCAGCGGGAATTCGTCGAATCGAAGCTATCACAAATGATGCCGCAAAAGAATTTTATGTTCGAAATAATGCAAGTTTTGACCAAATCAAATTAGCACTTAATAATTCGAATGACCCCGTCAAATCTTTGAGCGATTTAAAATCTGAAAACTCAAAACTTAAAAAACAAATCGAATCTCTTTTAAAAGACAAAGCAGCGTCTATGAAAGGAAATTTGAAACAAGAAGTAGAAACTATTAATGGAATTCAGTTTTTAGCTAAATTGGTGGATTTAGATGCCACGGGTATCAAAGATTTGTCGTTTGAAATTGGACAGGAGTTTGATAATTCAGTACTCCTTTTTGGTGCGGAACACAAAGGGAAAGCATTGTTATCATGTTATGTATCTAAAGGATTAGTAGCTTCTAAAGGGCTGAATGCTGGGACTATTGTGCGCGAACTTGGGAAATACATTCAAGGCGGTGGCGGCGGACAACCCTTTTATGCAACTGCTGGTGGGAAGAACCCAGCAGGATTGCAAGAGGCCTTAGAAAAAGCCAAATCCTACATCCTGTAATCTGCGCATTGTGAAACTTCAAACTCAACTACCTTTAGAAATACAATCGCCACTTATCGATTATAGTTCTAAATTGGTTTTATTAGGCTCGTGTTTTGCTGAAAATATAGCGGAGAAATTTTCATATTATAAATTTCAAAATGAAGTAAATCCCTTGGGAGTGTTGTTTCACCCCATTGCAATTTTAGACTTACTAACAAGAGCACATGAAAACAATCCTTATTCTGAAAAGGATATTTTTTTTAGCAATGGTTGTTGGCAAAGTTTTCAATCCCACTCACGATTAAATTCTATATCTCAGATTGAAATTTTAGACCATCTCAATAAGGCTTTGAAATCAACTCAAGACCAATTAAAGAATGCATCACACGTCATTCTAACCTTTGGAACGGCCTGGGTTTATGAACACATCCAATCCAAAACGATTGTGGCAAACTGCCATAAACAACCTCAAAAAGAGTTTGAAAAATCTATTTTAAGTATCGATCAACTTCAAGACACTTTTAATTCTATTATTTCAATATTAAAATCATTTAATCCTAAAGTGACTGTTGTATTTTCAATTTCGCCCGTTCGACACCTTAAAGATGGTTTTGTTGAAAACAATTTGAGTAAAGCCCATTTGATAACGGCACTTCACTCTGTCATAAATACAACTGAAAACACACACTATTTTCCTTCCTATGAGTTTTTAATGGACGAACTCAGAGATTACCGTTTTTATAAACAAGATATGGTGCACCCGAATCAAATTGCCATTGATTATGTGTGGGAGAAATTCCAACCAATTTGGATAGACGCAGACGTAAATCCTATTATGCAAGAGGTCAATCAACTACAAAAAGGCTTTGCGCACAAACCCTTTAATCCCTTGGCAGAAGAACATGCCATATTCTTGTCATCCTTAGCTAAGAAGGCTAAAGCGATGGAGTCTCGGTTTCCGTTTATGAAGTTTTAAGGCGGTAGCTAAAACCCTAAAATTCTAGTATATTAGCATAAACAAATTCAGCGAATATGTCAACTTCTTACGTACATCTTAACGTCGAAAACAAAGTCGGTTATATTGAATTTTATAATCCGCCTCACAATGCTTTGCCAGCAGCAATGTTAGCAAGGCTTACGGAATTAATAGAAACTGCTGGTAGGGATTCATCCATAGCAGTCATCGTTCTTAAAAGTGGTGGCGATCGTACCTTTAGTGCAGGGGCTAGTTTTGATGAACTGATAGCGATTTCAAATCCAGAACAAGGCGCTAAATTTTTTGAAGGCTTTGCAAATGTAATCAATGCCCTTCGTAATTGTCCTAAAATCACCATAGGCCGCGTGCAAGGAAAAGCAGTGGGTGGCGGAGTTGGATTGGCAGCGGCGACTGATTATTGTTTGGCAACAATCCATTCGGAAATAAAATTAAGTGAACTCACTATTGGTATAGGCCCTTTTGTAATTGAGCCTGCTGTATCTCGTAAAATAGGCTTAAGTGCCATGTCTCAATTAAGTTTGGAAGCTTCTCGCTTTTTTTCGGCACAATGGGCGCAGGAAAAAGGGTTATATATGAAAATTTGTCCATCAGTGGACGATCTAGATGCTGAAATAAAATTGCTGGCAAAACAACTGTGCGAATACAATCCAGAAGCTCTTCAAAAATTAAAAGAAACCTTTTGGGAAGGCACCGAGCATTGGGGTGAATTATTACAAGACCGCGCTGCAATAAGTGGCCGCTTGGTCTTAAGTGATTTCACTAAAACACAACTCAAAAAGTATAAATAAGTTTATAGTTAACCTCATTTTAAAACGCATCAAATCAATGTCAAACTCAATTTCAATCACTACCGTTAAGGATTCAAAAGTCGATACCCTCGATTTTGATACCATTGCCTTAGGACGCACGTTTACAGATCATATGTTTGTCTGTGATTATGAAGATGGTCAGTGGCGCAATTCCAGAATAACCCCGATGGAAGCGATCCCAATGCATCCAGCCTGTATGGCATTGCATTATGGACAAGCCTTGTTTGAAGGCATGAAAGCAACACTTGGTTCTACTGGGATACCCTTATTATTTCGTCCCGAAAAAAATGCCGAACGTCTTAATTTTAGTGCTCGCCGTTTGGGAATGCCTGAATTCCCTGAAACACTGTTTGTAGATGCGTTGAAACAACTCGTGCATTTGGACCAAAAATGGATTCCACCTCACGAAGGAAGCGCCTTGTATCTACGTCCTTTTATGTTTGCCGATGAAGCTTTTATTGGAATGCGTGCCGCCAATTCTTATAAATTTATTGTGATGGCATCCCCTTCAAAACCGATCTATACCAACCGAGTTCGATTGTATGCTGAAACCACTTTTATTCGGGCAGCACATGGCGGTACAGGAGAAGCCAAAGCTGCAGGAAATTATGCGGCTGCAGTACTCCCCACTGAAATTGCTAAATCCAAAGGTTTTGATCAAGTACTATGGTTAGATGCCAACGAATTTAAATACATTCAAGAAGTAGGAACCATGAACATCTTTTTTAAGATTAACGGCGCATTCGTCACTCCTTCTTTAGATGGGTCCATTTTAGCAGGCATTACACGCATGAGTGTGATTGATTTTTTGCGTCATAAAGGCTATGAGGTTGTAGAGCGTCCCATCACGATTGATGAGGTTATTGAAGCGTCAAATAATGGTCAATTAGAGGAAGCATTTGGAACAGGTACTGCCGTGGGTATTGCTATGATTCAAGAGATTGGATATAAAGAATCACTAATTCATGTATCGGATACAAGTCCTGTGGGACAATTGGTTTTGAATACCATTAATGGTGTTAGAATAGGAACACTACCCGATGAATTGAATTGGATGGTTAGCGTAGAAGCCTAAACTTACGTTTGATATTTTTCCAACGATAGGCTCTCACAAACGCTCCTTGATCTTCAGTAACAAGAAAGGATTCGTTCTGATTGGATGCTTTGATATAGCCTGTGATATAATCCCAAAAAAGAACTACTCTTCGTTTTTTATAAGCTAATTTTAAGGCGGATAAAAATGCCAAAGCAAAGCTATAGCGCATTTTATACAAGGCAGTTCCCTGTAAATGTTTGGCACTCTTATTATAATTTGCGCCTGTTGGTTTGAGGTGTTTTACGTGCAAAGAAGCGTCCGTTTCAAATTCCCAGCCGTAGTAAAGGGCTAGCAACTCGTCAATAGTATCCCATCCCATCGATTTTTTGAGTCCCCCAATTTCTGAAAAACAATCTTTTCTGTAGGCTTTCAGTCCCCCTCGAATGTGATCTTTGGAGGTTAAATTTTCTAATACCCAACTTCCATTTTGTTCTATATAACAGTGTCCAGCCACCATGCCCAAACGTGAATTGTTTTGGTAATGCTTAGCGAGAGTTTCTAAATAATTTTCAGGGAATATCACATCTGCATCAAATTTACAAATAACATCATATTCCGAATCTAAGGATTCATAGCCTTTGTAAAAAGCATTGATAATTTTTCCACCTGGCAAGTGTGCTTCGGAGGAATTGTTTGAAACCAAGGAAATCCATGAGTATTGTTTGGCTAAATTTGTTACGATGGATGCTGTTGTGTCGTTAGAATTATCATCTACTACTACAACTTTGCTAGGGAGTAAAGATTGTTTTACTAGCGACTGAAGTGTTAGTGCAATGAAGTCTTCTTCATTATGGGCCGGTATGACAATGTAAAATTTCAAATTCTTTCGGCGTAAACAATATAATATCTTGGGGTAAACCAGCGAAGAAAAGGTCTAAATCCAATTTTTTTGGTAGGATTTGTCCATTTTTCACTAGCAATAATTTTCCATCCCGTTTTTTCTAGTAACCAATCAAACTGCCAAGATTCAAACTCATGAAAATGACGATCTCTCGGATCTGTTTTACTGCGGTAGGCAGATGCAAACCACAAACGCAGTGGAATGCTAGCTACCAATTTTTGAGACTTGATGTTTTTTAGAACTGTGAAAGGAGATAGTAAATGTTCAAAAATTTCAAAGGCGGTCACAACATCAGAACTGTTAGTTTCTAGTGTAGTTGTGTTGAGGTCTAAATCTTCTCCAGAAGTATTGCTTACACTAAATCCTTCTTTTTTTAGAAGTTCTGAAAAAGGGTTGTCAACGCCTAAATCCAAAATGGTTTCTGTAAACGCAATGTGTTTTTTGAGAAATCTGAGTGTGTGCTTGTAACGTTTCTTAGGAAAATTAGTGGCGTACATATTAGTATTTATAAGTGATCGCATTGATGTGCATTCCTGCACCAACGCTAGCAAATATAACAATATCTCCTTTGTTAAGCTGATGACCTTCCATGTGACCACTTTTAATAAGATCCAATAAAGTAGGTACGGTTGCTACTGAACTGTTTCCTAGTTTATGAATACTCATCGGCATGATGCCTTCTGGAACAGGTGTTTTATAAAGTCTGTAGAAACGATTTACAATCGCCTCGTCCATTTTTTCATTTGCTTGATGAATCAATATTTTTTTCACATCCTTAATGTCCATACCGCTATTATCCAAACAAGTTTTCATGGCAGCAGGAACATTTGATAAAGCGAACTCATAAATTTTACGTCCGTACATTTTTATGAATCGTGTGTCCTGCTCAAAAGACTTGTTGTTTGAGCAACCAAAGAACAAATGATAAACTTCATCATGTGTGTAAGAAGCCGATTCGTGAGATAAAATACCACCTTCATCATCTGATGATTCAATGATAGTTGCACCTGCACCATCTGAGTAAATCATGGAATCTCTGTCATGTGGGTCGACCACTCTTGAGAGTGTTTCAGCTCCGATCACTAAACATCTTTTTGCCATTCCAGCTTTGATAAAAGCTTGTGCCTGAATGACGCCTTCAACCCAGCCTGGGCATCCAAAAAGAATGTCATAAGCCACACATTTCGGGTTTTTTATTTTTAAACTATTTTTGACACGTGCAGCCAAACATGGTAAAATATCACTTTGAATGGATCCTGATTTGACATCTCCAAAGTTGTGCGCAAGAATGATGTAATCTAAAGTTTCAGGATCGATGTCTGCATCTGCAATCGCTTTTTCGGCGGCCAACGCTCCTAGGTCAGAAGTCGTTAGGTGGTCTTCTGCATAGCGGCGTTCGGAAATTCCAGTAATGGCTTTAAATTTCTCTACAATGACTTCATTAGAAGACGAGATTTCAGATCCATCAATGTTTAAAAATGAATGGTCTTTAAAGGCCTCATTTTTTTGTACTATTTTTGGAATGTAACTCCCAACCCCTGTAATTTTAATATTCATATTTTACGTTTTAAGCTTCTTCATATGCTTCGATTGGCGCACATGTACATATTAAATTTCGATCGCCATAAGCGTCATCTACACGACGAACGGACGGCCAAAATTTATCTTCTTTTATATAATCTAATGGGAATGCGGCAACGGCTCTGCTGTAAGGAAATTCCCAGACATCGTTGGTGAGCATCTCTTGAGTGTGCGGTGCGTTTTTTAGAGGATTGTTTGGCTGTTCTTTGCTTGCGGATTCAATTTCTTTTCTAATGGCAATCATAGCATCACAAAAACGATCCATTTCTGCTTTTCCTTCACTTTCTGTAGGTTCAATCATCATCGTACCCGCAACTGGAAATGAAACTGTTGGAGCATGAAATCCGAAGTCCATAAGTCGTTTTGCAATATCCACCACTTCAATACCGTTGGCTTTAAATCCGCGACAGTCAATAATCATTTCATGAGCTGCACGTCCGCGTTCTCCAGAGTACAATGTATCATAATACCCTTGAAGGCGTTCTTTGATGTAGTTGGCATTTAGGATGGCAACCTTTGTAGAATCGGTCAAACCTTTAGCACCCAACATTTTGATATAGCCATAGGAAATCAAACACGCTAGGGACGAACCAAAGGGCGCACCAGAAATAGAATTAATGGCTGATGACCCTCCTGTTTCAATTAAAGGGTTTCCTGGTAAAAAGGGAGTTAATTGTTTGGCAACACAAATGGGACCAACTCCAGGACCTCCACCTCCGTGAGGAATTGCAAAAGTTTTATGAAGATTCAAGTGGCATACATCGGCACCAATATTTCCAGGATTTGTCAAACCGACTTGTGCATTCATATTGGCACCATCCATATAAACCTGACCACCATTATCGTGAATGATTTGAGTAATTTCTTTGATCGCAGACTCATACACTCCGTGAGTTGATGGATACGTGACCATTAAGGCTGCTAAATTATCTTTATGGAGCGTCGCTTTTTCTCTTAAATCTTCTACATCAATATTTCCATTTTCAGATGATTTTGTTACAACAACTTTCATGCCTGCCATCACAGCACTTGCAGGATTGGTTCCATGTGCAGATGATGGGATGATACATATTTTTCGGTGTGTATCTCCTCTAGATTCATGATAGGCTCTAATGACCATCAGCCCTGCAAATTCGCCTTGAGCTCCAGAATTTGGCTGAAGGGATGTTCCTGCAAAACCGGTAATTTCGGTGAGCTGTTCTTCTAGTTTGGTGAGCATAGTTTGGTAGCCTTCTACTTGGTCTAAAGGAGCAAACGGGTGAATGTTCCCCCAATTTGGCCAGCTTAATGGTAGCATTTCTACGGCAGCATTGAGTTTCATTGTACAAGATCCCAATGAAATCATAGAGAAATTTAAGGATAAATCTTTACGTTCCAAGCGTTTTATATAACGCATCAATTCCGTTTCTGAATGGTGACTGTTAAAAATCACATTCGTCATAAATTCGGAACAACGTTGTGCAGTTTCTGGAATTCTTATGTTTGAATTCAGAGCTTGAATAGGAGTTCCTTTCTTGCTGTAAACCTCCGCAAAAATGGATACAATTAAATTAAGGTCTGAAAGCGTTGTCGTTTCATTTATCGAGATAGAAACGGTTGTCGCATCTGGATAATAAAAATTAACTTCTTTTTGCTCTGCTATATTTTTGAGAGTTGAATTTTCAGGAACGCTCACTTGGAGGGTGTCAAAAAAGGATTTGTGGACTAATTTAAACCCTAAACCTTCTAAAGCATCCGCTAATGTGACGGTGGTATTATGAACTTTGTTGGCAATATATTTCAGCCCTTTTGGTCCGTGATACACAGCATACATTCCTGCCATCACAGCAAGCAATACTTGTGCGGTACATATGTTGGAAGTTGCCCGATCTCTTTTGATGTGTTGTTCGCGAGTTTGCAGTGCCATTCGCATGGCACGATTGCCATCCATGTCTTTAGTGACTCCTATAATTCTTCCAGGAATAAATCGTTTGTATGCTTCTTTTGTTGCAAAATAGGCGGCGTGTGGCCCACCATATCCCACAGGGATTCCGAAACGTTGGGTGGTACCAACTACAACATCTGCGCCAAATTTTCCGGGAGCTTCCAAAGTAACTAGGCTAAGAATATCAGCTGCAACAGCTACTTTTATATCGTTTTGATTTGCTTTGGAAATAAAGTTTTGTAAATCTATAATAACTCCCGATTTTCCTGGATATTGAAGGAGTGCGCCAAAAAACTCAGTTGAAAAGTCAAAATCTTCAACCGCTCCTAATACCAATTCAATTCCAATCGGAGTTGCTCGAGTTTTTAAGACAGAGAGAGTTTGTGGTAAGATTTCATTCGAAACAAAAAACTTTACTGTGCCCGCTTTTACTTGTGGTTTTGGACGTACTGCAAATAATAGTGCCATCGCTTCAGCGGCAGCAGTACTTTCATCCAATAGAGAGGCATTGGCAAGTTCCATACCTGTCAAATCGGTGATCATGGTCTGGTAATTGAGCAAAGCTTCTAAGCGCCCTTGAGCAATTTCTGCTTGGTAGGGCGTATATGCCGTGTACCATCCTGGGTTTTCTAAAATATTTCGTTGAATAACCGCGGGCAAATTGGAAGGGTGGTAGCCCATTCCAATAAAAGATTTATAAACTTTGTTTTTTGAGGCGAGTTGATGAATGTGTTCAAGATATTCTTGTTCACTCAAGGGGGCTTCCAAGTTTAAGGTCGACTGGAGTCGAATGTTATCAGGAACCGTTTCTTGGATTAATTCTTCGATAGAATTTGCACCAACAAGCTGTAGCATTTCGTCACAGTGTGCTTCTTTTGGTCCAATATGTCTTAAGGCAAATACATCTGTTTTCATCTTGCAGGAATCTTAAATAAAGAACAAAACTAAGGAATTTAATAATGTTTTAATTCATAGTAGTTTAAAGTTATTAAACAATTAAAAGGGTTATTAACAGTTTGCCTATTTTTGTGCCATGACTTTGTTTAAACGCTTCCTAGATTTTTACATAAATAGCAGTCTGCACGTAGCACTAGCGGTACTTTCTTTTAGCGTTTTAACAGGTTATGAGTTGAACTTAATGGGTTCAATATTTTTTTACAGTGCTACCTTCTGTGCTTCAGTAGCAGGGTATAATTTTGTTAAGTATTTTGGATTAACGAAGTTTTATTACCGTTCTCTTACAACCAAATTAAAATACATTCAATTGGTGTCTGTTTTGAGTTTGACGGGTTTTGGGTTTGTGATTTTTCAACTACAACAAAGCAGTCAAATTGTCTATGTATTTCTAGCATTGATTACTTTTTTATATGCCATTCCAATGGGGATCAAGACCCCTAAAAACCTAAGGTCTGTTGGAGGTGTTAAAATTTATATCATTGCATTTGTGTGGGCAATGACTACGGTGGCGTTGCCAATTTTAGAGTCCCAATTAGTACTAAGTTTGGACCATTGGATTTTAGTGCTACAACGCATATTTATAGTCATTGTCTTGATGCTCCCTTTTGAGATTCGTGATTTAGATGTAGATCAAGTTCATCTTTCAACTATTCCACAAAAAATTGGAATTCGAAATACTAAAATTATTGGATACGCATTGTTAGGCGATTCAATCTTATTAGAATTTTTCAAACATCAGTTCAATCTAAATAATTTTTTAACAGTCTTTTTTACAGGGGTTTTTCTGGCTTTATTTTTAGCTAAAAGCAACAAGCAACAGGATCGGTATTACGCTGCTTTTTGGGTGGAAGCTATTCCGATTATGGTTCTTGTTTTGGTATTTGTTTTGACACTAGTTCAAAAGTCCTGATCGCCTTAGTAAGGCTTCTGTTTTTGGTTTCTGTCCACGAAATTTAACATACAATTTTAATGGATCTTGTGTGCCACCTTTACTTAGAATATGTGTTTTGAAAGCAGCTGCGATTTGTGGATCAAAAAGATCATTTTCTTTAAAATATTCAAAGGCGTCAGCATCCAAAACTTCTGCCCATTTGTAGCTGTAGTATCCTGATGAATAGCCTCCTTGAAATATGTGTGCAAAAGCTGTTGACATACAATTTTGTGCTACACTTGGAAATAATTGTGTTTCTAGGAATGCATCGCTTTCGTGCTGTTTTACGTTTGTTATTTCGGTTGGATCAATTCCATGCCAGCTCATGTCTAGCAAACCAAAACTCAACTGCCTTAGGGTTTGCATCCCTTGTTGGAATGTGGAGGCTGCTTTTATTTTGTCAATAAGCTCCATAGGAATACTGTCTCCAGTTTCATAATGCTTAGCAAAGAGTGCCAATGCTTCTTTTTCATAGCACCAATTTTCCATGATTTGACTTGGCAATTCAACAAAGTCCCAAGCCACGCTGGTGCCAGACAAACTCGGATATACGGTGTCAGCTAACATCCCATGAAGGGCGTGTCCAAATTCATGAAAAAGAGTCGTAACTTCGTTAAAGGTCAATAAAGATGGTTTGGTTGCCGTCGGTTTAGTAAAATTACAAACGATGGATATGTGTGGTCTTTCATTTGTATTATTTTTTACGTGTTGAGATTTAAAAGAAGTCATCCAAGCACCATTGCGTTTGCCTGATCTTGGAAAAAAATCGGCATAAAAAATGGCCACTAAATTTTGGTTTGAATCCTCTACTTTGTAAGTCATCACCTCTTTGTGATAGGTGTCAACAACATCTATTTGGATAAACTGCAATCCAAATAATTTTTGTGCGACTTCAAAAGCCCCTTCAATTACGTTTTCTAATTTGAAATAAGGTTTCAATTGTTCATCATCAAAATTGAATCGTTCTTGTTTTAGTTTTTCAGAATAATAAGCACTGTCCCATTTTTCTAACTGATCAATAGAGTCTAAGTTTTTTGCAAAATTCTCTAGTTCTTCAAACTCTTTTTTGGCAGCAGTAAGTGCCTTAGATAAGAGGTCTTCCAAGAAAGTTCCTACGGTCTCAGGAGTTTTTGCCATACGTTCTTCTAAAACAAAATGTGCATGGGTTTTATATCCTAGTAATTGAGCTCTTTTGAAACGCAGTTTTGCTATTTTTAGAACGATTTCTTGGTTATCTAAGTTGTCATTTTGAAACCCTTTTTGTCCAAATGCGATTGCAAGTTCTTTTCGTAACGCTCTGTTTTTTGCATAGGTCATGAAAGGTATATAGCTCGGGTAGTCAAGTGTGATTAGCCAACCTTTTTTGTCTTTTTCTTCCGCCAATTGTTTGGCAGCCTCAATAGCCCCATCTGGCAACCCATCTAAATCTGACAGTTCGGAAATTAGAAGTTCATAGCGGTTGGTTTCTGCTAAAATATGTTCTCCAAAGGTAAGTTTGAGTTGACTTTGCTCTTTATCAATGGCGCGCAATACTTCTTTTTGATCGTTACTAAGGTTGGCACCATTTCTCGAAAACCCTTTGTATTTTTTATCTAAAAGTGTTTTTTGTTCTTCATTTAATGAAAGCGATTCTTTTGTGTTGTAAACATGTTTGACACGTTCAAAAAGAGCCGTATTTAAAGCCACATCATTTGAAAACTCAGTTAATAGTGGAGATACTTCTTGTGCTATTTTTTGAATTTCTTCATTTGTTTCTGCAGCATTCAAATTAAAGAAAATACTCGAAATCCGATCGAGTTGCTCACCCGTATACTCTAAGGCTTCAATTGTGTTTTTAAAAGAAGGAGTTGCTTTATTTTCAACAATCTGATCAATTTCATTTTTGGCACTTTCAATCGCTTTTCTAAATGCAGGTAAAAAGGCATTAGTTTTAATTTTTGAAAATGGTGCAGTATTGTAGGGCGTTTCAAAACGCGTATCGAGTACATTCATGTGGATTATTTTAGGGGAAACTTAAGATTTGATATTTTTCGATGCTTCTAGAACTTTTAATTTCAACCCTTCTTTGTACATTAAAACTTTGTCTAAAACACAACTATCTGAAGCTCCAATAATTTGAGCAGCTAAGATGCCGGCATTTTTAGCGCCATTCAAAGCAACAGTTGCTACAGGAACTCCTCCAGGCATTTGTAATATAGATAATATAGAGTCCCATCCATCAATTGAATTACTAGATTTTACAGGAACACCTATTACAGGTAATGGGCTTAAAGAGGCAATCATTCCTGGCAAATGCGCAGCACCACCAGCACCGGCAATAATCACTTTTAATCCACGTTGATGCGCTTTTGAACCATAGTCAAATAATTTTTCAGGAGTGCGGTGTGCAGATACGATGTCTACTTCTACTTGGATGTCAAATCCTTCCAGAACTGCTATTGCTTCTTTCATGACAGGCATGTCGCTGTCGCTTCCCATAATGATTCCTACTTGTGCCATATTATTTACTTATTACTTTGATTGACTGTTTTACTTCTTGAGCAATCGCTCTTGCATTTTCGATATTTGAATGAACGATGGTGACATGTCCCATTTTTCGAAAAGGTCGTGTTTGTTTTTTACCATAAATATGGGGTGTTACACCATCCATTTCCATTATTTTTTCTATGTTTTCATAGACAACTTCTCCAGTGTTGCCTTCAGCACCTACTAAATTAACCATCACTCCACTTAGTTTATTTTTTGTACTTCCCATTGGCAAGCCTAAGATGGCTCTAATGTGTTGTTCAAATTGGGAGGTATAGCTGGCTTCTATCGTTTGATGTCCAGAATTATGAGGTCTTGGTGCGACTTCGTTTATGAGAATTTCATTATCTTGAGTTAAAAACATCTCCACAGCTAGAAGTCCCACATGCTCAAATGCTGCAGATGTTTTTAGGGCGATGAGTTCTGCTTTGGTTGCAATATCTTTAGAAATTCTTGCGGGGCATAAAACATATTCAACTTGGTTTGCTTCTGGATGAAATTCCATTTCCACAACGGGATATACTTTCACATCTCCTTTTTCATTCCTTGCAACAATCACTGCTAGTTCGTTTTTAAAAGGAACTAGATCTTCTGTAATACACTCTACATTTGGTAAGTCTTTCAAATCATCTGTGGAGCGCACAATTTTTACTCCAGTTCCATCATAACCAAACTGAGCACTTTTCCATACAAAAGGAAATTCAATACTACTGTGTTCAACAGCGCTATAAATTTCATCGGTGTAAGCAAACCTTTTAAAAGGTGCTGTTGGTAAATTATGATCGATATAAAACAATTTTTGTTTTGCTTTATTCTGAATGGTTTCTAATATTTTTGAAGAAGGAAATACATTTACTCCTTCTTTTTCAAGTGATTTGAGGGCATTTACATTGACATTTTCAATCTCGATGGTGAGGGTGTCTACTCTTTTTCCGAAATTATAAACAGTGTCATAATCCATCAAATCCCCTTCAAAGAATTCATTACAGGCAAGTTTGCTTGGGGCTTCTGGACTGGGATCTAAAACACAGGTGTGAATGTCAAATTTTCGAGTTGTGTAAAGTAACATTTTCCCGAGTTGACCACCACCTAAAATACCAAGTTTGAAGTTTGATGAGAAATACTCCATTTTAAGATTTTCTTGAACGATTTTATAAATACACCACAAAAATACACTTAAAAATGAAATCGAACACTAAAATCGGCCATCAAAACGAATCAAAACCTCTACAATTGATTATCTTTGCAGCTTGATTTTAGTTGCTAAGTTTGACTTCATTTAGAAGTCATTATTTTAAAGTTTAAATAAAAATGAAAAATTTAGTGTTATTTGGCCCTCCGGGCGCTGGTAAAGGAACGCAAGCTGCTTTTTTAAAAGAGACTTATGGTTTGATCCATATTTCTACTGGAGATGTGTTTCGTTTTAATATAAAAAATGAAACCGAATTAGGAACATTAGCAAAGTCTTTTATGGACAAAGGTGAGTTGGTTCCAGATCAAGTGACCATTGATATGCTGAGTGCAGAAGTCGCTAAAAATCTAGATTCAAAAGGGTTTATCTTTGATGGGTTTCCTAGAAATGTATTACAGGCTGAAGCTTTGGATGCGCTTTTAGACTCCTATGATACTGAAATTAGTGCGATGATTGCATTAGAAGTGGACGATGAGGTTTTGGTAGAACGTCTTCTAAAACGAGGTGAAACTAGTGGCAGGCCAGATGATGCAAATGACACAGTGGTTAGAAACAGAATAAAAATATATTACGCAGAAACAGCAATTTTAAAGTCGTATTATGCCGCTAAGGATAAATATTTTGGTGTGAATGGCGTAGGGTCTGTGGAAGCTATTACGGTTCGATTGAACACAGTAATTAATACACTGTAATATAAAACTCATTAGATGACTGAAGGTAATTTTGTAGATTATGTAAAAATGTTTGCTTGCTCTGGTAACGGAGGAAAAGGATCTGTACACCTTCACCGTGAAAAATTTATCACAAAAGGCGGTCCTGATGGGGGTGATGGGGGTCGTGGCGGTCATGTGATTGTACGTGGAAACGAACATCTTTGGACGTTACACCACTTGAAATTTAAACGGCACTTTAGAGCTGGTCATGGAGGATCGGGAAGTAAAAGTCGTAGTACTGGGGCTGATGGAGAAGACGTTTATGTTGATGTGCCTTTGGGAACAGTTCTTAGAGATACAGATACAAACGAAATTCTTTTTGAAATTACTGAAAACCATGAAGAGGTTATCCTTTGTGAAGGCGGTAAAGGCGGGTTAGGAAATTGGCATTTTAGATCTTCTACCAACCAAACCCCACGTTATGCTCAACCTGGACTTCCAATGGTAGAAAAATATGTAACCATTGAGCTTAAAATCTTAGCCGATGTGGGATTGGTAGGGTTTCCAAATGCGGGAAAATCAACGTTGTTATCTGTCATTACTTCTGCAAAGCCAAAAATTGCAGATTATGAGTTTACAACCTTAAAACCGAATTTAGGGATCGTAGAATATAGAGATTACCAATCGTTTGTGATGGCTGATATTCCTGGTATTATTGAAGGTGCAGCAGAAGGGAAAGGTCTAGGGCATTATTTTTTACGTCATATTGAGCGAAACTCTATTCTTTTATTTTTGATTCCAGCAGATGCAGATGATATTAGAAAACAATACGATATTTTATTAGATGAGTTGCGTCGCTATAATCCAGAGATGCTCGATAAAGATCGTTTGATTGCGATCTCTAAAAGTGATATGCTTGACGATGAGCTAAAAGCGGAGCTAATTGAAGAGTTGGATGCTGAATTGCCTATCGATTACTTGTTTATTTCGTCGGTAGCACAATCAGGAATTGTTCAACTCAAAGACAGTTTGTGGGCGATGTTAAACCGTTAAAAACCTACAGGCATGAAGAAGTTTTTACTGATTTTATTATGTCCATACTTCTTAATAGGTCAAAACTACACCCAAGAATTTGATGCCTTATTTGAAGCTAAAAACTACACTCAAGCTGTTCAGAAGCTAGAAGTTTATTTATCTAAAACCCCTCAAAATTTAGAATTGCTAGAATTGATGGGGGATGCCTACGGGTTTCAAAGCAACTGGGAAAAAGCAGCTAAGTACTACAAACAATTTCGCGATTTAGATGCTAAGAACGCTACTTCTCATTATAAGTATGGAGGCGTTTTAGGGAAGCTTGCCAAAGAGGGGTCTAAACTTAAAGCACTTGGGTTAATTTCTAAAGTAAAAACATCGTTTCTTAAAGCGGCAGAATTAGATGCAACCCATAAAGAAGTGCGTTGGGCCATGGTAGAATTATACACACAACTGCCGGGGTTTTTAGGGGGTAGCTATGTCAAAGCAATGGACTATGCTAGTGAATTAGAACAGCTTTCCAAAGCGCAAGGGTATTTTGCCAAAGCATATGTTTATCAAAATTCAAATCAAGAGGAGTTAACAAAGACGTATTATAAAAAAGGGTTAGAAAGCCTAAAAGAGTTGACTTGTTTTGAGCCTAAATTATCAAACTCGAGCCATTTAAAAGCACATAACAATTCGATACATTTTCTTGTAGCTTTCGCCTGTGTACTTGTTAATACAAAGCATTCTTTTGGACTGCGTTATATTCAATTTTATATTGATGAGTTTTCATCTAAAGATCAGGAGCCTTTAGAGGTTGCTTATTTAGCTCAGGCGCAACTATTTAAGCTTCAAAATAAATTCTCCGAAGCTCTTAGTTCAATTGAAAAAGCGCTCTTAGTACAGCCAAATTTCGAACAAGCTTTGGAAGAAAAGGAAATAATTTTATTGCTAAAGCCTTAAAAAAATCTAACCTCATTCCGTATATTTACCTCTCATAAACTCACACGATGAATGTACATTTTATTGCAATTGGTGGTGCTGCGATGCACAATTTAGCGCTGGCACTTCACCATAAAGGAATGCAGGTTACTGGAAGTGATGACACCATTTTTGAACCTTCTAAATCGCGATTAAATTCTGCTGGATTGTTGCCAGCTAATTTTGGGTGGTACTCAGAAAAAATCACTAAAAACATAGATGCAGTTGTGCTAGGAATGCACGCCAAAGAGGACAATCCGGAACTTTTAAAAGCACAGGAATTAGGACTTAAAATATATTCATATCCAGAGTTTTTATATGAACAATCTAAACACAAAACACGTGTAGTGATAGGGGGGAGTCATGGCAAAACAACCATTACAGCCATGATCTTACATGTTTTGAATTACCACGATATTGAAGTGGACTATATGGTAGGCGCACAGTTAGAGGGTTTTGATGTGATGGTAAAACTGACCAATGATGCCGACTTTATGGTGCTTGAAGGCGATGAGTATTTAAGTTCCCCAATTGACAGACGACCAAAATTTCATTTATACCAGCCTAATATTGCTCTTTTGAGTGGCATTGCATGGGATCATATCAACGTGTTTCCAACCTTTGAAAATTATTTAGAGCAGTTTAGAATATTTGTAGATAGTATAACTGTTGGAGGGAGTATTTCCTATAATACAGAAGATCATAATGTGAAGTCAATTGTTGAAGATAGTGGTAACCAAATTCGAAAGTTTCCATACCAAACTCCTGAGCATACGATCGAAGCGGGAGTTACCTATTTAGATACAGAAGAAGGGCCACTTCCGCTTGAAGTTTTTGGAGCACATAATTTAAATAACCTTGCAGGGTCTAAGTGGATTTGCCAACAAATGGGAGTGGATCAAGATGATTTTTACGAAGCTATCTCTAGTTTTTCTGGGGCAAGTAAACGTTTAGAAAAAGTAGCAGAAAATGCTAATTGTGTGGTCTATAAAGATTTTGCACATTCTCCAAGCAAGGTAAAAGCGACTACGGAAGCTGTCAAGTCACAATATCCAACCCGACCGCTAGTTGCCTGTTTAGAATTACATAC
>Ga0209534_10001024_pt1 | contig 30100 bp, 22 predicted proteins | sample COG_07_FD_184751 | JGI IMG/M metagenome (GOLD analysis project Ga0209534, IMG submission 184751) | Pelagic Microbial community sample from North Sea - COGITO 998_met_07 (SPAdes) (version 2) | ecosystem: Environmental > Aquatic > Marine > Neritic zone/Coastal water | place: Helgoland, sampling...
TGTTTGTTCTGGTGTTTACAAATTCTAAAACTTCTTCTTTTAAATTTTCTATATTTTTTGTATTGGCGTTAGTTACCTTATTAATTAATTTAGTAACCTCTGGTTTCACAAACACAAAACTTGGCAGAGATTGTCTTATAAAGTTTCTAAGATCTCGTTGTGTAGTTTTTAAATCAGCAGTAGATCTTCCTTTTATCAACTTACGTGCTGCTTTAATCCTTGCATAAGCATCTCCTTTAGTTATTCCTTTCTCAAATGCGTTCATCATTTGTGAGGTCATTTGAGCTTGCATAGTGCTATATGCACCGTTGTTTGACTCAGCTCTATATTCAGGTTGACTCTGTAAAAAATCTAATGTTTTGTTATCAATTTCTTGTTGAGTAAATTTGTAAAACTTTTTATTTGTGTTTTTGGCTTTTTGTTGAATAACAGCTATTTCTTGCTGTAATTTTTTTATTTTATTTTCAATTTTTTCTGATTTTTTTGCATCAAATAAATCTCCTTGAGAAAGATTAGCTTTCTGCTCATCAATTTTTTCATTGAGTTTTGATATTTTTTTACCAGTTGGAGTTAAGTTATTGTCTAATAAATTTTTTCTGAATTCATATATTTTATTAAACACTTTGACACCAGCTGTCATTCCTCCTGATATGTTTCCAAAAACAGTGGGTACGTTTTTAAGAACAAAATTACTTACCTTCATTAAAGGTTTTATGTCTCTCATCAGAAGACCTGTTTTTCTTTTTAGATAATCAACAATAGTATTGTCTTTAATATTATTTTCTCTACCTATTTTTATAATATCAATTGGACTTTTATTTTCTCTTCCTATTTCACCCATTGATTGTTGTTTTCTAACACCAGCTCTTGGGTTAAAAAATCTTGGTTTACCATTTTGAGTAACACCATCAGAAAAATAATATCCAGCAACTTGACCTTTTTTATACCCTTCTTTATATATAGCTCTTTCTACTCTTAAACCTAATCTTCTTGCTGATCTTTGTAGTTCACCAAGAGGTATAGTGTTTGGCATAAACCCTTTAAGATTCATTTTAAAAAGCAAACCTAACTTTTCTGCATCCGACTTTTGTTTTCTTACACTTGGAGCCTCTACTTTACTTTCTGATTCAATAGAAACTTCTGTTTCAGGAGATATTACTTCACCAGCAACCACACTTACGTTTCTTACAGCGTAAGGTTTTCCAGACTTCTGTACTAAAACTTCTCCTCCTGGTTGTCTGTTTTTAAATAAATGTAGTACAGGCTTTGACCCATCTTTTAATGAAATATGAAATGGATAGCTTGGATGAGAATCTTCATTAACTTCAACCTCACTATTTATTTCTATTGCAGCGTATACATCGCCTACATTTAAACCTTTAGTTAGTTTTTCAGCAGCAACTTTAGCAATTAAATCTACAAGAGATTGTGAACCTGGCCCTTTGACTCCTTTTTTAGTGTTACCTACACCAACATTTTTATTTACATCACCACCTAAAAATTCAGCTATAGCAGCTTGACTTTCTTTTGGTAAATTTTTAGCTATTTCTCCAACAATATCTTTCACTACAAAACCTCTTTTTTCAAAAGTACTTGTGTTAGGGTTTGTAAAATATTTTTTAATATCTGTTTTTAAATCTTTAGCACTTTGTCTTAAATTAATTTTTCCTTGAGCTTTTTTAACAGCTATAGATACTGCTGATCTAAACATTGAAGGACTAATTAAATTATTATCTAACATGGTGTTTAGTATTGCTAATGTTGAATTAACACCTGAAGCACTACTTACTAATTTAGCATCTGTTCCTTTAGTTAAAACTAAATATGCCTTGCCTCCATTGTTTTCTAACTGTTTATTTAAACTATTCTTTATAGTATTTGCAGTTCCTACTTTTCCAGAAGCCCACACATCTCCAAACTTAGTAACAAAAAATACTCCTCCTTCTCCTTCAAATATAACTTTATTATTATATTTAATTTCCCCAGCTAACATATCATCAGGAGCTGTAATGGTAACCTCTTGACCTTGCATAAAAGATATATCTTGAGGCTGAGTAATTAATCCAGCTTTCATCATATCTGCAATACTCTCTTGTTGAGTATAAGTAACTTCAAAACCACCTACTGATTTTCTTGCTAAAGCATCAGCTGGATTTTCAACTTTTTTACCTCCTTTAAAATCATCTATTACTTTAAGATCTCCTTCAGTAATTTGTTCTCCAGTTTTAGTTTTTCGAGCAATAGTATTTAGCAACTCTACAACATCTGCTTCCGACTGACCTATTTCAATACCAAGTCCAGCGGCAATCTTTTCAACCCATTTTCTCACAACTGATTTAGAACTAACATCTAATGACGTATAGTTGTCAGCAATCATTCCTACAATTTCAGATAAATTTTCTTCGTTTTGTATTTCAGAATCGTAGTTTTTAATGAATTTTTTTAGTTCAGTCCTTGTGGCTTTATCTAAAGTTTTAGAACGTGATAATGCTTGAACCATTTTTTTTGTAACAACTTGTGCTACCTTATCATTCATTTTTAACTTATTCAATAATACAGCATGGAATATTTCATGAGCAACAGTCCTACCGTTAGCTTTGGATAAATTAATATGAATTGTATTATCCTTTGGCTGGTACATTCCATTATCATTATCAGCATCTATTTTACGATACTGTTCGTTGTCTCTATGTACTACAATTTTTAAGTTAGGAAATATTTTTGATATTGCTTTTGCAGCATTTTTTGCTTGTTTTAAAACTTGATTAGAAAACTTATTCTCTTGCTCTGTTTTTCCTTTTTTAGTAAAAGACAGGTTTGGACCTTCTTCATTTACTTGAATATCAACATCAACACCTTTGTCATTAGATACTGTTTGTTTTCTACCTGGAAGGTTATCTATATCTGATTCAACTTTAGACTCTGGATCAACTAAAGCTTCAAAATCAGAGGCCTCATTAGGATCTATTTCCTCCTCGGTCTTCTCCCTGTTTTGAGTTTCGGTTTCGGTTTGGCTCTGTTGGGTAGGCTGGCTGTCGGGTACTCTTTGTCCCACCTCTTCGCTACTTCTGGAAGATTCTTGTGCATCCAGGCTCTCTGTGCTTTGCTTTTGTAAGGCATCTTGTTCGGTTTTAATTTGTTCTGGTGTAGGGTTTTCTATTCCCTGTTCTTTCAACGAAACAGCAGCATCTTCCTCTGTAATTATTTTCTCTTCATCTTCAACTCTACCTAAGTTTGGACTTTCAGTAGCTGCCAACGCATCTCTTCCTATATTCTCAAGAGTTGTATTGATATCGTCTATTTTGTCCTGAATTGATTTAACAGACGATGGGTCTTTACCAGCAATACTTTGCTCTAATTTTTGTTTATTTAATAAAAGACCTAAAGCTATTTTCTTTTGATCTGTTGTATAGTCACTTGGTATTTGATTATAAACTCCTTTTAGTTCGTTAAATATATCTTGCTGTTCTTTAGCTTGTTTAACTGTTAGTTCTCCGCTATTTATTTTGTTTTTTAACTGAACATCTATTAGCTTAGTAGAAGTGCCGTCTCCAACCATATCTTCAAAAACCTCAAAGACACCATTATCTAATCTCGTAAAGTCTTTTGAAGCTGCTGCGTTTGACATGGCTCCTGGGACACTCATTATCCATCCACCAACCATTTCTTGTGCGCCAGCTTTTAATACTTGATTAAAGCCTTCTCTAAATGATTCAGGAGTTTGAAACATATTAGCGTCTTTAATATTATTATATATAGCTTTAGCAGATATGTCTGCTATTTCTTGTGCTGCACCTGTTTCAAATTCAGCTACACCACCAGCTGCAATAGTAAGAACACCACGTGATATCATGTTGTCAACCTCTTGTCTTACAACGTCTTGAAAACCTCTTCCTTGTACTTGCCTTAAACCTTTGTATTTACCTAAAGCCTTTAAAAGAACTTTATTCATTAAACCTTTTTGTTTAACAACATTTCTCAATCCTACTGATTCGAGAACTGCAACTACTGTCCCTAATGGTAATGCAATAGCTAATTTTTCTTTTTCTGAAATATTTTCAAAATCAGGATCATTAAACATTTCTTCATTTAAATGATCACTGACCTGCATAAACATAGCAGTTGTTCTTTGCGCCCATCCAGCTGGACCTGCAGCTCCTGCCATTGCTGGCAAAGATTCCATTAAACCTAAATATGCGCCACCCCAAAATCCTTCTTTCATTAAATCGCTATATTCAGTTGTAGTGGAAGCTGAACCTAAAACCTCTTCTGGAGCTGTTCTTAAAGTTTTTACTATAGACCCTGAACTTACATCACTAATATTAGTTGCCATTGCAGTATCAGAATAACGACCTCCACCTGCAAGTTCTTTAATTTTAGCACCTCCATCTTCTTGCCATTCATATATGTCAAATTTAGCTTGTTTTGCAAGTATATCTCTGGTTTTAGTATCTACTTCTTTTTGTTGCTCTTCAGTTAAAGACATTTTATATCCATCAAATTCATCTCCTTCAATTCTATCTAACTGTTTTCTTATACCAAACATTTTTAATGCAGTGTCTTGATAAAGTCTATTGAATGCTTTTTCACCAGCACCTCCATATTCTCCACCAAATGCGGCTGCATCAACAATGTAACTATAAGCACCAGATAATTGTCGACCAACACCATTCCAAATATTATCTAAAGTTGCACCAGAAAGCTGACCTCTTTTAGCCTGCATTTCTGTATACCTACCCATTGTTTGGTCTAAAGTATAGCCTTGAGTTTTTAAGTCATTATCACGAGCTATTATCCTTGCTCTTTCTTTGTTGTTTTGAGATCTTGCTGCTATATAATTATTGTACAGTTCTCGTGTACCTGGTTGGTTTAATTGTTCTTGAGTTAAGTTATTAAATTGAGCGCCTTCTACATCTAAAGAATTTTTTGCTTGTAGCCACGACTGGACTTGTTTGTTAAATAAATTTGCTTGTGTATTTAATACAGAAACTGAAGCATCAATATCTTCTCTGTCAAATATTTTTCTTTCTAAATCACTATATCCGTTCTCTAATAAACTTAATCTTCTGCTGTCTGCTTTATTTTTTTCTAAAAAAGCCTGTAAAGCCGTTCCTTCTTCTGCATCATTTGAACTAAAAAAATTATCTAAATCAACGTATAGACTTTCACCATTTGCTGACGTAACATTCATTCCATCACCCATCATATCAGTAGGTTCAAAATTAAAACCATACTGATTAAAATGATAATTTAATAAAGGCACTGCTTGTTCTTCAGATCCGCTAATCAAATCTTGATTAACAGCTCGCATTGAGTTTGTAAAAGGATCTTCAGTTTGTTGATTTATTTTATTATTAGCATCGACAAATTCATTAAATTTATCTTCAGAAACTTCTTGATTATTAATTGAAGATTCTGTTGTTATTTGGTTTGCAATAGTTGCTTGTGCTAAAGCAGACTCTTCTGGAGCTAAAGGTTCATCAACCTCTGGCTGATTAGTACCATTTTGAGGATTCTCGTTGTTTAATGGATTTGTGTTGGTATTTAATTGTGAAGAATCCGAATCGCCATCGTTCTGTTCTGATTCCATAGCTTCCTCCACCCCAGCAGAAAGCTGGTCTTGTAAATCGACTTTTTTTTTTACTTTAACTTTTTCAGACCAAACATCTAAAGGTTCTCTTTCAGTAAAAGTTTTATCTACACCAGTTAACCACGAATACATTTCTAACGCAAAATCATCCTCTTGCATGTTGTTTTGAAAATCATCAAAAGTATATCTTCCAGAATAAGCATAATTTGTATCAAGCCAGCTATATAATTCTACTAAATATTCATTCATCTTATCCTATTTTTTTAAATTGTACATCTACCTTTCCATAATCTACATGAAGATAATCTCCTACTGGTACAGCTGCCCATGGTACTTCTTGCGCCATAACACCTGTGAAAACACCTTTTTCATAAACTCCTTCTTTATAAGTCCAGCTGTAAATATTTATTCCACTGTTAGATTTTCCTATTAAATTAATATTTTCTTTTAATCTAATATCTGATGGCGGTAAACCTCCAGTATTGGTTGAGCCTGCATTTTTAGTATTATATGCGTTTATAATTTTATTTATTTCTGCATCTACTTCACTTTGTAGTAAGGTGTTATCAGCATCATACCTGAAAGTTTTACTTACGTTTTGATTTGTAGATGGATCCTTGTATTGTACTATAATATCATTTGTTGCTCCAGACGTATCGTTTGTAGATACTGTAACTCCTAATGAAGAACCAAAGTTTCTTTCCAGTTTTTCCAGTCCTTTTGTAAATGCTTTTTTAACAACTGGAGCTGCCTTTAAGAAATTATCAGTTTCATCTGGTATAGCTGCAAATTCAGAATTCATTGTAGTTGTCATAGTTGAATCAACAAAAGCATTATCTGAGTTATAAGTATTTATAGGCTGGAAGTTTCTTGTTGTTCCAAATTCTTCATCACCTTTCCATAAAGGATTTGCTGCTCCATTTATAAATCTTGGTGTCCATTTATTATTAGGATCAGACTGAACTAACTCATCAAACGACATGTTTCTAACAACCTCTCTTGGAAGTATTTCTCTATATAATTTTTTTGCAATAATCTCAGTCTCTAAAGGTTTAGTTGTATCTATCTGACCATTGGTTTTACCATACTTATCTATAGTTTCTGTTACAGTTCGACCACTAATTTCTTTAGTAATAATAATTGTTGGTCCAGTTCTATCAATAGAAATAATTTTAGTATTTCTGTCAGTAGCATTGTTAGAATTTAAAAACTGCTGATTCATGTCTGTTATTCTATCTTCAGCAACCATAGTTGCGTCTTGACCAGTCACAGTAATAATGTCATTTATATCATTAAAATACCCTTTTCTTTGTCTCTTTAAATTATTGTTTCCAATAGTTGTGCCTGTCGCTTGTTGTTCTTGTTGACCAGAAAAACCTTGAGACATTTTTTCTATATGATTAACCTGCGACTCAACAGCTATATCAGCAAGCCTACGAGCTTGTGTTATTTGAGCAGCAGTCATTTCAGGAACTGGTTGTCCTGAACTCATATCTACTTTAATCATTTTATCAAGACTTACTTTTGGATATTTTTCTTTAAATTGACTTTCTGTTTCTGCAAAGAAAAAATTACCTGAGTTAGTTAAAACTTGAGCAGCATTCATGTTGTCCGATTCTCCAGGCGCTCCAACCATAGCATCTATTTGTGCTACTTTCCACATATCATAAGTTAATGGGTCTCCGTTTAAGTCCTTACCAAAATCTCCTAAATTCCTAAAATCTTCCACAGAAGTAACTTGACCTCCTCCATTTAATACAGAATATTTATTAGCTTTATCAACAGCAGATTTTATAATATCTGCTATCTGAGCAGTTTGAGCAGTTGCCAAATTATCAACATCAACTCTATCTTGCTCAAACTTCATAAAGTTCATTATCTGATTAGGATTCTGATAGTCTTGTTTTCTTTTTTCGTAATCAGGCATTACATCATACAAGCCAGTTTTTGAATTCTTACCCATTGTTACTAACTGCATTTTACCATTAGTAGGGTTAGACCATAGTTTTTTATTTCTTAAATTACCTAAAGCTTCAACAGATAAATTTGAAAATATTTCCAGCTCAGAAGCTGTTGCACCTCCATCTTTTGCAGCTTGTAATCTTTCTTTTGCTTTAACAGCCCAGTCATCCCATCCTTTTACAGCTGTACTTAAACTTGAATAGCCATTTTTTTGTTGCTGCATATACAGCTTATAATCTGAAGGACTAATTAAACCACGCTTTAATAAATTGTTTTGTTCTTGTATACCTTTTACAGACATACTTGAACCGTTTATCAGTAAAGATGCAGCATCTTGAGTTCCAGTCTCTGGAACCTTGCTTAACTGTTCTATGGCGTTTTGAGTAGATTCTTCAATCGCAGCTTTACGAGCAGCTCTATCTGCCTGTATGGTTTGCAGTCCAGTCACTAATTCTTTGGACGCTGCGTTCCAGTCCATTTGAGTGCTATCTACACTTCTTTGAGCATATATAGAATATTTATTTGCCCCTGAAGGTCTTGATGTATCTTCCGCCATATCTTTTATCTGTTTAAAATGTCATAAAAAGCTTGATCATATATGCCAGTTTTTCTATACCCTTTTAATTGCTCAGGCGAAAACCTTCCATCTTGTAATCTTGCTATAACTTGATTTCTTCCTAAAGGTTGAGTTACAGTTGGAGCAAATAACGCCGCTTTGTTCATGTCGTAATTTGCGCTTTTTGGATCTGAAAGATCTGCATAAGTTTTCATCCCCTCAGCTGTTGTACCTGGTTGGTTTACAGATGTTGTTTTTAATAAAGATTGATCTAAACCATCTGCCATTTTAGAAGCTCGTCTGTCTGCTGCACCTTGAGGAAATAATGAAACCATACCTGCAGCACCTTGCACTGCTTGCCCAACTGACGCAACGCCTTGCTGCATTGCTGCTGCTGAAGCTTCTTCAGAATCTCTTGATATTTGTTGTTGATCTGCTGCTGCCCCAACTTTAAAATCTTTTAAGTCTTGATTAATATCAGACTGTTCTTGAACTTGCATTTTTTGTAAATCAAATAATTCTTTACCAAACGCAATACGTGAGTTTTCAGCTGACTCAGTAGCACCTGCTCCAACAATACCAACTCCTGCTGCTAAGTTACGAGAATCACCTTCCTGAAGTGCTTGTATGTTTTGTTGTTGACCTTGTATAATTTGACGCTCTTCTCTTCCATAAGCATCTAAAGGTACATTTAACTTTTGCATGAACTCAACTTCGGCCTTACGCTCTGCCTCTTTCATTAATTCTTTACTTGCTTTCTGTGCTTTTTCACCTTGCTTTCTTGCTTTTGCTGCTTGAGAAAAACTCATACCAGCAGAAGTGGCACTAATTAAAACCCCTGTTGCTGCTATTGCTGTTGCTGCTGCCATACTATATTTTTTTTATTATTTCATGAGACACTTTTGTATCTACGTTATACCCTAATTTTTTGTGAGTATCTATTAAATGTTTATTTCTACCAATACTGAATATATATTTTTTGCCATTAGCCTTTATGTATTCTTCACATGTTAAAATTAAAAACTCAATAGCATCCTGCCTGTCGTCATCTCTATAAGAAGGATTAGAAACAATCCACTCTAATAAAACTCCCTTAGAGTTTGTAAAATACATAAATCCCGCAACAATAGGAGTGCCATCTTTCTCTACCATCAAACCGCCTGTGCCATTATCTGGTAAAAAATCTTTTGGAGGATTTTGCCAATCTGGCCACTCATCCCACCAAGACACTAATGTGTCCCAATCCTTTTCTTCAAGCTTTCGTATATTAAATTCCATTAAATATAATTTAATAACAAAGATAGCAAATTTCTATGGATAACTTTTCATGACGCTACTACCTACAGAAAACAGTTCTACTGGGTCTGTTGAGTCATTCTTAAGCTTAAATTCTAAATAATATCCTCTTGCTCCATGAGACTCTGCTACAGCATTTTTTATAAACATTATAAACTGTCCAATCGTTGGCGTTGTAGCAGATGCTGACGAACTATCTATTGTTATCGTTGTAGATGTTTTACCAGTAACTACTCCTGCTAAAATAGGCTGTGTTGTTGCAACTCCTGCTGTCAGAGTAGCGGCATAAACATTATCTCCAATATTTAAGATTGATCCAATAGGAGTTGAAAATGTAACCACAACAGCAGTGTTTGGACCGCTTACATTAGTACATACACCTACGCCATTAGCTGATCTTTGCTTCCAGTTTACTGTTCCAGAATTTGTTCTAAGATAGCTAAACCACTCTCCTTCTTTCTCTTCAAAATAAGTGTCTAACATAGATCCTGGGTTGCCATCTGTCAAATCAGTAAACAACTCTGTACATTCCCATCTTGCTTGATTAGTATCATCCACAGTTGTAGTGGCTTCATATGATAATGTTTTAAATAATTTTATACTTAGTGTTGGCTCAGGATTAAAAACACTTTTTATAGTAGCACTTCTAAATTGATCATAATAAGTATTACGATTAGCTCCAGTGTTATGTCTCCATATATTACCTCCTTTAAAACTATAAAAGTAACTATTCATCCCTATCATAAAGTCAGGGTTAAATGAATAAAACGACGGCCACCCTTTAGATGTTTCGCTGTATGATAATGTGTATGACTCGCAATTTAAACTCATATAATATATATTTTTATTATTGTAAACAATGTATTGTATCGTTACACCCTGGTCTTGCCTGTCCATTTAAAACAGTTGAGGTTGCAGGCCCTGGTTGATTTACTGAAATGACAGTACCACAATACACTGCTCCTGCTCCTGGAGTACCAGTCTGAATTTCTATAACGTCTCCAAGAACGTTGTTGTATGTGTTTACTGCGTTTTCTATATTTCCTGTTTCGCAACCTTCAATAACTATATTAGATCCAGTAGAACCTCCTGAACAAGCCACAGATGAAACAACAACTCCATTTCGTACACCTATTGCAGTCGTTCCAGCTACTATGTAATAAAGTAAAAGAGACGTGTCATTTAAATATGTAGATCCGTCTGAATTTGTAAAAACAAAGTTACCCACGTTTGGAATTATATTTGTGTCTACCGTAAACACATTAGATGTTCCTACGGCATTTCTTGCAAAATAGTATGTTGTTGTCGATGTTGCACAAGCTGTTGTGCTTTGAGACGCTGATGCATAAAAACTTGGTAAAGACACTGGACAATCTACCTCCCATTTAAAAAATGTACCACACATAGGCGCAGCAATTAAAAGGTTTATTGAAGTTACTGCCGCTGAAGTTTTAGGAACAACCATTGTAAAAACTTTACTCGCTGTTCCTGGATTAACTCCAATTTCGTTTGAAGCTACAGTTACTGTTTCAAAAGTCCCTTGAGCAACATACGCGGATCCAGTATATGTATAATTCTGAGGCTTATCACCTGATGTACAAGAACCAGATGGTGTATTATTATAAGGCGAATCACTTAATAATGATGGATTACTATTTCCAACATAAGTAATTCTTCCAGTGCCTTGATTAAATACACCTGCATAATCAACTTGATTATTAGCTCCATCAACGATAGTATCAGTATTGTGGTTTCCGTGACAAGTAAGTCTGTTGTATGTATTAGAGTTATATGTAGCTAAAACACCATCAGGTATAGAAGAACCCATATAAAAATATAAAACTACTGCCCCAGTATCACTTGCTAAGTCAATATCTGCACTAAAGAATCCATTGCTACTAAAAGAAGCATTGATACCTGATCCACAAGGAACCAAGCATTCTCCACAAGGTTGTGCATTTAACAGCACACCATTTAATTGTTGTCTTATAATATTTCCCTGAGAATACCATCCGTCAGGAGATAGGGTTGTTAATGTTGAATCTGTATACAAAGCCGTAGCTTGTGAAAAATTTAATCCATCAAAACAATATGTTCCTAATGCTGCCATTTATTATTTTATTTATGGGCATGTAGTTACCGCAGTAACTAAGCCAAATTGATTAACTGTTATATAATCTGTTGCACTTACCTTATATAGTCCTACTCCTAAATTACTACCAACTGCACCATCTGATGCATAATATACAAAATCTCCATATGCTGGCAAAGTTCCGCTACCTGAATGATAGTATGTAGCATTTAATGGTTGGTTACAAACGTTTGCTTCTACGGTAAACACAGTACTACTTGGGTAAGCGGTGTATGTAAACGCACAGTCACAGCATGCTGATGCAGCTGAACTTGCGTCATAACAAAACTCTTGACAGCTAACTAATCTGTAATCATATATTAAATACAAATATTGATTTGCAGTAGGTAATGACAAACTACTAATAGTTGTTTGATACAGGCCTGCAGATGGATTGGTTACCGAACTGTCTGGCACTGTAGTTGCAGCTGCTAACAACGACGCTATATCAGCCTGGTTATTAGAGTATAAGGTATTGCTTGATAAATATTTAAAATTATCGTTAGGATAATTCCAGTCATATGTATCAAAATTAATCTTATTAGATCTGATTGTTAAATCAATACCATCATATGGAAAAACTCCTAAAGATCTTACTCCAACTTGTGTGTCATAGTAAGATGCTGTTAAATTATCATTACCAAACTCTGCTAAATCTGAATCTACTGGACTAATATTTACACTATCCTCCCAAAAATATTCAGCATGAATAAATTCTCCACTTTCATTTGGAGAGTTCATAACTACTTTTACAACCGTTATAGACTCTGATTCAACACAGTTAGCTGTTACAACAAACGATGCTGTTGATACAGCTGTGATCGTTACTTCTGCATTAGAAGGACTGTTTAAAGTTTTATCAAATGTAAATGTTCCAGAACCTGTTAGCGTTGAACTTGTTGTTGTTGTTCCATTCCATAGTACAGAAATAATTATTGAACCAGCAGTAACGTTATAACTAAATCCTGCTGTACCAATTAATGATCCATAATTTATATTACTAACAATTGCATTAGACGCCCCAACAGCTAAATTATTTCTTTGTAGTTTATATCCACATTGATAAATCTCTGGTGGTAAAGGAACTTCGTTACAATTCATTCCTAAAACATATTCATCCATATAAGGATCATATCCTCCTAATTTCTGCGTTTGTATTGAGTTATGAAATTCATCTCTAAACCACGACCTCATTCCCATATCAGAAATTACTTCTAAAGAATCGTTGTTTCTGCTTGTACCTCTTAATTTTAACACAGCACTTCTTTTTACGTCAGTAAAAAACATATCATAACCATGAGAAACAAAACTTTCTGGGTTATAACTAATACCATATTCTTCAATACGTGCAATTTGAGTTCCTAATATCTCAGGAATAGATGCAATAACACCCCCACCTGTACTGTCACTTATTAAGTTTTTACTTGACAAAACATAAGTAATTCTATCTTCTTGTAAAACTAATATGTCAGTTTCTCTTGGATGCATTTTTTGTATAGGACCAAAAGATGTTTCACAATCTTTAAAGTTTACTAAACCTAAATTAAATTCATTTAAGTTATTAACACCACTATTGCTACTATAGATTCCACTGTATGTTATACCTTCAAATCTATCAGCTTCTTTAAAATCTTGATTAGATACAGCTAATGTTCTTTGACCTAATTGAAAAGGTCTTCCAGCTAACTGATCTTTTATTTTAAAACTTTCAACACCATTTCCAAAAGTATAACAATCTATAAAATTTAAATTTATTACAGCATCTTGTGAAGCAGTTTGATTTTGGTCTCCTAAATCTGAATTAGTTCCAGACATATGAAATCCATCAGGTTGAGATATAGGAAAAGATTGAGATGCATCATAATATAATTCAGCATTTGCATCGTTTGGTTCTGTTTCAAAAACCATTAATGTGTTTGCTCTAAAAACTATAAGCTCAACTTCTAAATCAGAAGTTCTGTCAGGATTAAAAGGTCTATTACACCCTTTTACTCCAGATGAAACGCCTAAGTATAAGGGGTCATTAACACCTTGACTACTATTTTGTATCCATTGAAATGTTACAGCCCAAGTTGTACACGCCATATTATTTGCAACACTGTTACCACTAAAGTATGGAGTTGCTAAAGTAGTATCATTTATTATATCTGTTTCTGCTGAGATATTTCCAGGTAATCCAAGTGATGGGTTTATATTATCTCCAACCCACCATCTTCTCATGTCAACATAATCTCTACTTGCAATATATTCTTGCTCCCACTTCCACTCTCTTTCTTCACAGCTATTTCCATTAAATGTATCATTACGAAACATTCTTACTTCTATTCTAATAACTGAACCTCCTGGAACTTCATAGTTTGTAGTGACACCTGTATCAGGATCTGTAGTAAAACATTTATAACCAATTTTTCTGGCATTTGTACATCCTCTTACAGCACTCCTTTTTATTATCTGTCCAAACTCAATAATAGAATCCTCTGGAATAACAATGTCAAAATTTTGATTTTTAATTAACATGTAAAGACCTTTAAGCTGAAAAGAGTCTTCACCATATTCATTTACGTCATTTAAAAAATTAGATGGCTCTGCACTTATTTCTAAAACCTCACATTTTTCTACTCTTGTTAAAGCACCACTAACGTCAGCCTTAACCACAAGAGTTTGTCCTTTTTGAACTTTGTTTGCGTTGTCACCTTCAAGCCTAAAAAACACCATATTATCACTTGGCCTAATATAATAAAAGTTAGAAAAAATAGTTTCATAACCTCCCTTACTCGGCTTCACTACAAACTTATATCGTTCTGCCCAATAAGGCGCCCTTGAAGATATAGCTACTTGTATACTATTTGCTGTAACACTATTACCAGGCTCTACATAAACAGTATTATACTCAGAAACTAAAACTGTAGATGATCTTCCATACTCGTCGCTATAAACAATACCTGTTTCAAAATCACGATCACTATGTAAACTACCTGTATCTAAATCTGTATTAAATGACCCTTGAACACTAACAAACCTAAAGTATTCATATAGCGTAGTTACTACTGGAGAAGAGGGATTAGTTAAATCCGTACTCTGAAAAGCCATAGCAATTACTTGAATGTCACACGTATTTGATCCTGGAGCAAAATTAGAAAGTGTAAAACCTTGCTGATTAGTCGCGTCTGTAATACTACTATTGTGTTTAACAAAAGGATATGTTCCTATGGCTGGAGAAGAAAGTTCATTATTAAAAAAATCTGTTAATGAGTTTCCTTGATCTGCTGTAGCAATAGGTTCAAAGTTTGTGTTAAGAATAGTTCCAATACGTTCTGCAAACAGAGGGCTATTAAAAAAATCATATGGAGTTGCATAGTCTTGATCTAAAGTTATATTTACATTAAGAGTAAATGGTTGGTTTTGAAAATTAACATTTTCTGTAGCTGCAGTAGTGTTAGACGGAAAGAAAACTCTTTTATCACTATCAAAATCAAATGTCAATCCTATCAAAGCATTAGCATTTAATTTATCAGCTATCAATGTTAAGTCTATTGTAACTTTAGAGTTCTCTATGTTTTCGCTCTGTCCTGGATTAGGATCTATTGTATATGTTTCACCATTATTTAGTAAGCCAAAAGGTAATTCAGAAAAACCTAAAAGTGTATTAACTAAACTTGTGTTATAGTCAATAGCAATGTTATTTCCATCCGCATCTGGTCTTGTTATATTGTATCCATCTACATAATTACCATACATCAATCTGTTTCCTTGTATGGTTTGAGCTTTTGCTAACCTTGGAACATTGTCATATTGTCTTAGTAATTCATCATTACCTAATACTGTATATATTTTATTGTTAGTAAATGTGTAGGTTTTATTTGTGTTATTTGCCCAGCCATAATCTTCTTTCTTAAATCTTTCAATTACATTTAAAGTAGTAGAGTTTGTATCTTTAAATAATAAATCTATTTCTTTTACTCTTGAACTACCTGTAGAAAATTTAACCTCTACACCATTATAAAGATTTAGCATTCCATCATTACAATAATTTTTTGTACTAAACTGAAAAGGCTTAGGTACAAATGCTGGATTTGTAAATAAAGATGTTGCACTGTATTGACCATCATCATATCTATATCTGTAAGCAAAACATAAAAATCTGTTTTCAATATAGTTTTGGTTTCCTGCAATATTTAAAAAATTTATTGTTGGCGCTGGCAATGGAACATGTGTCCCTACAGCACTTTCAAAACCAGGTGGTTTTACAACCACTGATATATCTTCCTCTACAATTTGATCTACGTTTGAAATAGGCTCTGCATAACTTCTATTTATATTTATTGTTCTTGGAGGATTTTTATCATCAGTCCAAAACAAAAGGTCTTCGATTAAATCAACACCTGTAATTAAAAACTTAGGATCAAAATTCAATAAATCTACTGTTACTACGTGGTAATTAACTATCTCATTTGTAGTGTTATAAGAAACCACTAAATCAACTACCCCTTTAGGGTTTTGAGTGTTTGAACCATCATGAATAAACCAATAAATATTTTCCCTAACACCATCTTCATACGCTCCTATACAGACAGCAGAAGAGCTTAGAGGAACTCCATTGTATTGTATTGTAGTTAGTTGCTCGTTTCCTTTTGAGTTCTCTACAGCTCCTATTTCAGTAGATTCAGTAGATCCTAAACGAACATTCATAGCGTCAATGTATTCACCTGGTGGAAGAAGTCTTTCATCCACAGATTTATTCATTCTACCTGCAATAAAATTTGTTGTAACTATTGGCATATTATTTTATAATTTTATTTTGACCTCTTAAATTCATTAAAAGTCTTCCAGGATGTATATTACTTAAACGTATTTTTGCATTTCTTAGTAAAGAAGATTTATCTTTTCTTGCTCTATTTACGACATACTCCTGAACTCCTAATCTACCATTTAAAATAGAATATCTAATGTAAGCATATATATACTCTTCAAATAACTTATTTAATTGTACTTCACTGTCTACACCATTTTTCATTCCGTCCGACACATACTCTAAAACAACTGATGCAGCTCCTGATATATTACTAAAATTAATTACACCAGATTGTTTATCAATAGTGAATGTAGGATTTGCATTTGCAGTCTCAGTGTTCAAGCCAAAACGTGATCCTATAGGGTAGTCAAAATACCAGCCGCCTTCATAGTTATATCCTTCAGCTCCATTGTATTGACTGTTTTGATTTAAATAAATACTTTTGTTTCCTCTTAAAATAGTTGACAAATCAAGCTGTGAATCCTGTGGTCTTAAAACGTTTCCATTTTCATCAAACAAAACATTAGACTGATTATCTTGTAAGTAAGAAGAAGACCAGTTTGTTTGTATGTTTTCTGACAAAGGATATAAACCACCGTTCTTAAATTGAGAAATTCTAACCCAATTTACATAATCCTGTGGTAATACAAATCTTAATTGTTGTGTGATGTCTAATTGAAGAATTTTTATCTCCTTCATTGCATCATAATTTAATTCCTGTATTCCTCTTTTAGCGTGAAATAATATCTGATATCTTTCAATGTTATTTATTAGCTCATGATTTCCTTGATACATTAACATAAAGTTGTTAACTATATCTGCTAATGAAACATACTGATATGATCCCCAGTTTGAATTAGTTGGAGTTGCTCCTGAGTTTGCGTAATACGCGTAGTCGTTTATATATGCCATCTATCCTTGTGTTATTTGTTCTTGTTGTAATTCTTGAGTACCAAAATTATAAACGTCAGCCTCTCTTATTTCTATACCTACATACTGACATATTTTTGCAATCAATGCAGGTTCATCTGATAAAGGTAGTTCAAAATCTTGATAATCTGCTGCAGTTGGATCAAACAAAGGTTCGCCAGCCAGCAAAGTAGCATAAGTCCAATTTGGTGTAAATGGATACCTAACATACTGTGATGTAAGTTGTCCTATTTTATTTATTGTGATAGGAAAAGCTTGAGCGACTAAAGCGTCTTGAGTATATGCAGGATATCCTAAAGTTGGTTTCGTTAATATAGAATTATTTAGCATAGTTATCTTAGCTTGTGAAACGCGTTCAGCATCCATAACATCATTAGCTGAATATATGTTGTATGTTTTCCCCACAGCATTCCATACTTGTACGCCTGTTGTTGCAAACACTAAAAGATTAGTCGCGCTAACTACTTGTGAAATTACAGTATTATAAACCACTCCATTTGTAATAGTAGAAACTATATCTCCTACCGCTACTCCTGCCGCAATAAAGTCCGCTGTAGTGTCGTTTACCGCCACAGCGCCGCCATTGGTCGAAGTGGTAACGCCTGAAGCTAATTCTTTTGTGTATACCATCATCTTATTAATTAAATAATAATCAGCTGGCAGTGTGTATAAATTAGTTTGTATACCACCCAACTGCGTTGTTGCAGAGTTTAATAAAGGTGTATCCACATAAAAAGTATCAATAACTTCCGCTAAACCTTTTGTTATATCTGCGTATCCAGTACCTGAAGTTCTTTGGTTCTCTTTTACTAACTGATTATTATATTGATAAAAATAATCTTCAAACATATCCATTTGCGCTTGAGAAGCATAAAGATTAAAATCTTGTGGAGATATGTATCCGTAATTATTTTTATTAGCTATTGCTAACACAGTATTTCTTACTTCATTTATTGGCATAATTAATTCTTTTCACAAAGATAGCAAAAAAAAAGAGGCCTTATTTTTTTTAAAACCTTACTATAATATAAAAAAAAAGCTACCCTTTTGAGGTAGCTAATTTTCAGTTAGTTGTATTTATATTACTTTATCTTGTTTTTCAAAAGCTTATACACTTCTAAACCATCATCACTTTTCATAAATGATGCTACAATAAAATTGGGGTCTTCACCAAATGGAATAGTAAGCATTTTCTTCTTGTTGTTTGGAAGATTATAGTAAACATCTTTTCCATTGTTTCTTGTGGATAAAAGTGATAAGTTAAAAAACTGATACACATCATCCATAAGCTCTAACATTGGATCATTTACAGTGTCTAAGAAATCATCTGGATTGTTTTTAGCGTAAACTAATATATCTCTTTTTAGTTCGGCTGTTGTCATATTTTCTACAGCATTACCCATCAATACTCGACATACTTGCGTCAACTTAGAAAGATCTGTAGTTACTTTTTTAGCTTCTAATTGAGCTTCTAATTCAAACTCTACTTGTTCTAATTCTGAGACAGCATCACGCTCTTTGTTTATTTCTTCAAACACATATCCATTACTTGGATGTATTGACAGAAACTTCTGTAATACTTGATTTTCTTTTGAAACTGATAACATACCATCTTCAAACACAATAGGTTCTAAAATAGCATTTCCATCTTGTTCGTTTTCAAAAGGTGACTTTTGATTACGTGCATAACGTAATGGTTCATTGACTCCTGTTTTTTCGTCAAAATATAATAAGGGTGATCTTTGTGAATGTCGTGAAGATAACATGTATGATAGAGGCGCTTTGTCTCCTTTTAGTCTATACGACTTTGCTTTGTACTGTTCTTTTTTTGCTTTCATTATAATATAATTTAATTTGATTTAAAAAAAATAATTACCCCCGTCTTTATAACGAGGGTAAATATTACTACTGTCTACTATGCATCTTGGAATAAGAAGAAGTTGTTTGCACCTAAAGTACATACAGCTCTCTCACTCAAGAAGTTTACTTCCATAGCATCTAAGTCACTTGTTCTTGCTCCACCAGCTGAACCAGTGATCCAAGACTTGTAACGTCTGTCTTCAGTTTCTGAAGCTCTATATCTAACGTGTAAGAATGGTCTCTTAGCGTTTTTACCTAATACTTGATCGTACACAGTTGTAGATCCTGCTGGTACTAAAAGTCCATTGACTTTACCTGCATTGATACCACCTCTCATTGTAGGATCGTTTAAGTATTTCCAGTCAGACTTATAGAAGTCATATCCTCTTCTAAATCCTGTAAAACCTAAGTTTAACGCCATATCTTTATCATTATCAAATAAACCATATGAAGTACCACCTGCATATCCTGCATTTTGAGCAGCTAACATGTCGTCAATATCAAAAGAGAAATCTCTATCTACGAAAATAACATTTTCTTCAATAGCTCCTTGCTTATCAAGTCTTTGAATTATAGTATCAAATTGAGCTAAAGTCGTTGGGTTTCCTCCACCGAATACGTTACCTCTATTTCCTACTACATAGAAAATCCCTTCAGATCCAGACTCATTAGCTACAGAAGCTCCTACCGCTGTACCTTGTAAGTAATCTCCTGCACCAGAACCTGCTGCTGCTGGTACTGCTTCAATCATTGCTGTTTCTAAGTAATCTTCAAAACGCAATCTTGTGTCGTGTTCAGATTTTAAATACCATAAGTATCCGTTTGCTCCGCCTTCACTTGTTACTTCTACCCATCCAATTTGAGCCATATCAGAACCAGAAACAGAATACTTGTCTTTGATAATGATTGGTTTGTTTTGGAAAAAGAAATCATCAGATTCTAAAGAACCTTGCATTCCATTTACTCCTTTTGCAAATTCAGAACCATATACAAATATATCACATGAAGTTCCAAGAGCCATTGCTTGTCCACCCGCTTCATAGTAAGCAATTGTTACTTGGTTTGGATTAGCAGCTGTTGGAGCTACAGATATGATACCTTTGTTTTGTAAAGTTGAACCTGCTGTGTTGTCAGAGATCATTACAGTTTGACCAGCTCTTAAAGCTGCTTGACTTGCTGTTCCACCTAAAGCTGGATTGAAGTTAGTAATGTTATTTGGAATAGTCCAAACACCATCATCAGATCCAACAGCCGCAGCTGATGTACAAGCTTGATATTTAGTGTGTAATCTTCCTTGTTCTGCCCATTTGATAAGGTCAGAATTAGAAGGCATTTCAGCGCCTACCATTCTTAAGAATGATGCTACTGATCTATTTCCATAACGCTCAAATTCCTTTTCATGAACATCTGGAAGATATTGGTTCAAGAAATCAAAGTTAGTTATGTAGTTTGTTGATAAAGGAGTTTGTTGCGCGCTTGGCTGCAAGTCAAATCCTGGGGTTACATTTACTGGCATAATTTTGTTTTTTTTTAATTATTTTTTTCTACTTTTAATTTTGAGTCCTCTTCCACTATCGCTGCTTACACTCATAGGTCTAATCGTAATTCCATTTTTGGAAACCGATTGAGATTGTTGTCTAACATCCATATTAATGTTTTTTGATTTTCTTGAAACATTATCAACAGTTGCCGCAACTCCCTGTTCGTAAAAGTGCTTTGCAAATTTATCAGGATTCATAGCTACCGAAAAGGCCTTATGATATCCAACAGGATCCGCAATTAAACCATCTTTATCCATAAATTTGTTAATGAAATTATTAACATCAGATTGGACATTTTTTAGTTCTTGTGCATCTCCTGGTTTAAAAGAAATATTTTTTTCACCAACTGAAAACTCAAAACCTTTGAACTCGTTGTTAAAAACCGACTCGGTTTTATCTAAGAAATAACTGTACCTCTTTTTGTTTAAATCTTCAATACTTTTAGATTCCTCCATATACTTTTTATAAGCATTGATTTTTTCTTGTTGATCATTTGACAACCCATCCCCGCTTGACTCAAGAGGAACTTTATATTTGTCTTTCTGTTCATTAAGAAACTTCTTTGCCTTAGAAAGTTCTCTTTTTTTCGCTAATTTTATTTTTCTAATATCTTTTTCATCATCTAAGTCTTCATCATATGAAAACTTATCATTAATAATGTCTTGAATATCATCAGAATCTAACCCTTCTTCAGTCGATTCATAATAATTAGCAAGTACAGCATTGTCATCCATAGCATCAATGTCTTTTTGTAATTTATAAAAGTCATTAATTCCACGACCAGTTTCCTGCTTGTACTTCAAATACGCAGATACATCTTCTGGTAATTCCTCGTTTGAACTTTTTTCCTCAAACAAATCATCAATAGAATTTATATCCTTATTGTATCTTTTCTTTATATACGAAAGAACATCATCATCGCTAAACTCTGGTAACGATGTTTCTTCGGTTTTAGTTTCATCAACCGATATTTCTTCGGTAGTTGAATTTTGATTTTCACTTAAATCTACTTTTTCTGCTTGATGAGAATTATCTTCTTGGTTTTCAAATTGTTCTGCATGTTCTTTTAATAATGCTTCTTCAACTTGCGCCCTTGATTTTTCTTCAACGTTTGCGTCTACTGCTTTTACTTTAAATTCCATTTGATTATATTTTTAACAAAGTTAATATTTATTTTAATTAAATTTTAGGGTATTTATCTTGGATTAAATTCAGCTAAATCAAAACCATCTAAACTATCTTCGTTAGACTCAAAGTTTATCGCTGGAAGGTCTCTCTTCTTTTGCTCTATCATTTTTGACGTCTGAGTAGACTGTTGACTTATTCTGCTGTCTTTTGCTTTTTCTCTTTCAGTTTCTCTGGATTGTAAATTAGAAGCTTCCATACCTTTTAATTGCATCTGCATTTGGAATTCCACTTGCATCAACTGCTGTTTTAGCTCTGCTTCTTTTTGCAATTTTTGTATATCAAAATTAACTTCTGCTTCTTTCAAAGCCATCTTAGATTGTGTTTCAGCCTGTTGTGTTTGCATTGACAACTGAGCTTGAGCTTGTTGTGCTTGCATTTGCATTTGTGCCTGCATTTGCTGTTGTTGCATTTGCTGTTGCTGTTCCCTATCTTGTTTAGCTTTTCTTTTTACTTTAAGTAATTGATTAGCCATTTTTATATTAGAAATTTCTCTAATATCTATAGCATCTTCTAAACTTATATTTTCTTTAGATAAAGCCATTTGTATATTTTGTTCCAACATAGCTTTTTGTTCTTCATCAGGCATCAGCTCTATAAATATCCCAAAGTCATGTAAATACAAATTTTTAATATCCTCTAATATTGATAAATTATATTTACCAATCTGCATAGCAAACTCATCCTTAAAATCAGCATACTCTAAAACATCTGCTGTTCTTATAGATAAACACTCAGCTAAAGTTTTTGTTATATATAAACTTGCATTTAAAATATGTCTTGTTGCTACATTTGAATTTAATGCAGCTAATTTTTGAACACCAACTAAAGAGTTAGGATCTGGACTTGATCCGTCACGAGCTTCATTTAAACCTGTTACAGACCTAATCATATCTAAGTAATGATTATAGTTACCGATAAGCATTTGCATCTTACTCGCTCCACTATTAGCAGTCAATTGAGTGATTGGAACTCGCGCATTATTATATTCTCCATCTTGAGTATAACTTCTACCAATAACACTACCTGTTTGGAAATAAAGTCTTAAAGCATCTTCTGGATTGTATGCGTTTCCTGTTCCTAAATCAACTTCATTTAAACCATCAGCATCTATAAAAACACCATCTGGAACTACTCTTGAAACTACTTGTTGTATTTTTAAATGACTAATCTGAATTAAATCAGCAAAAGGTATCATTCTTTTAACTAAAGACTCTAACTGACCCTTGTACATTTTTGGTGCGCATGCAACATAATTAGGCATTGCATACTGACTTGATGATTTTGGTCTTACCATATTTTCTCCAAGTTTCCACTGGAGCATTATATTAGTTCCCATAACCATAACACCATCATACCATACGTCAATAGTTTTAGTTACTTTTTCGAAACCTCCTTCATCCATCATTTCTTGTGGAGGATTGAATTGATCATCCTTCTCAACAGTTTTAAATGTACCATCAGGCATACTTTTCTTTTTGTAAACAAAAGTGTGAGTGGTCTTGTAATTAAAGTATAATAAAGTAGCTGTGTCTCTATGAAACATACTGTTTTCATAAAACTGCTGTGAATTATAATAGTCGTACCAAGATTGACTGTACTTGGAAATTTCTTTTAAATCCTCGTTAGTCAAAGAAGGATCTATTTTTATTAATTCAGTTATTGGAACTGTTTTTATTTCCCCCCAATAAAATGTGTCTTTAAAATAAGGATCTTCAGTATAGCTGTAAACAACATTAGCAGGATCAACATACTCAACTTTTACACCTTCACCTGGCATAAAAAGATGCTTTGCCATACCAATACCTAAAGTAGTAATATCCATATCAACTCTCTTTCGAGTGTCACTATAATGGCTTTCTTGAAATAAAGTATCTATAGCTTCTTCTGTTGCAATCTCAATAGCAGGCTTGTAATTCATTTGCATGAAAAGCTCTAATTCTGCATCATTTTCTGGTAAATCTTCTTCTTTTGTTTGAAAGGCATCAATACCAAAATCAGATTCTATTTGTTGTAGTAATGGTTTAGCGAGCATATCTCCTTCAACCATTTCTTGATATTCATTTCTTTTTTCTGCTGACAATGCATCTTGAGCAACAGCTTTTACTTTAAAAAGCCTATCGTTCATTCCATTAACTACAATGTCTACAAATTTTGGTATTATAGGCACTGGTGTCCAATCTAAATTTAAATAACTTAAATCACCATCTATTGCTAATTCATTTTTATATTTAGAAACTGATTGTTCTCCACGAGCATAAAGTCTTAGTTTGTTAAAATCACCCCATTGTGAATAAAACCTACAAGAACCACTATCTCTCCTAAACCATTCGTATTGTATTGCTTGCCCAACCTGTAGTCCAAACTCCATTGTGTCTTTAACAGAATCTGAAACAAATTGGTCTGGAAATGCAGAGGCATTTACTTGTATCTTTACGTCTTTCATTTATTAAGTAATTGACTAACTGAATTCTTATTATTATATCTTGCAAAGTTAATGCTTATTTTCGATTTTTCTTTAGCTGGGGTATACAAGTGTTTCTGATTAGCCATGATTGCTAACCCTGAACTTATAGAAGCATCAAACTTAGTTCTGTTGTTAATATCAAACTTTGCCCAATCCTCTAATGTTCTTTGAAAATACATTACACCCATCTCATCACTATCTCTATAATTTTGAACTAAATCTAAACCTACATGCTTTTCTATGTAAGATTCTATTGCAGAAGCGTGAGACTGTTTTACATCCTCACTTGAATTTGGTATTCCTCCTAATTCCTTTTCTGTTTTAGATAATTTATTAAATGTTTTGTCAGGCCTATTTGTACTAAACCCTCTATAGCCTCTATTTTTAAAATGATAGAGTAATCGAGGTTTGTTGTTTTCACACAATATTGGCATCCCATAAAACACACAAGCCATTAACACTTCTTCAAAAAATATTTCTGCAGTCTGAGGACGTGCTATATATTCTAAAAAAAACTCATTACTTGGAGCATTATCCATATTAAACTTTGTCATACCATGCAAAGAACCATTAGATCCCTTACCCACTACAACTCCAGAAATATCATAAGAGTCACAACCGAACGATCCAATATGCTCGTTCCCTGGATATTTTCTCCCATTTTTTATTGTTACTTTATTTTGTAACGACATTTCTGGTAACCAAGATACAAAAAATCTTCCTCTTTTATCTGGAGTCCAAATTACCTTGGTATCTTTGATTCCGTTATGCCAAGAAAACGATCCTTGAGTTATATTTTGACCCATAATCAATGAGTCATTATAATCAATCTGTTGATATATTTTAGTTAAATTAAATAAGGATTGTTTACTCTCATCTCTAAATGCGTGAGACTCAGTTCTTGGAAACTGTCTATAGAATTCATTTAAAGCATCAGGATCATTAGATAATGAATCAACTTCGTTCTGCCAATAATCTATAGCACCTTGATGTATCATCTCACCGTCAATCCCTAATACTGGACTTGATGGATTATTAAATACAGGCATTCCATACCTATCTATAAAACCTTCCATATTCCATTCCATTGGGATGAAAAGTGAATATAACCCACTTTTAGTTTGACCATTAGAGTTTCGTGATCCCACATTAGAATCGTTATATAATTTTTTAAAATTACCACCACCTTTTTCTAATGCATTAGATGTAGAACCCATCATACACTTACCAACTATTTTACTACCTAAACGTAAACAAGTTTTTGTAACCCTCCAGTTATTTAAAATATTATCAGGTCGCTCCCATTTACCACTTTCATCATGTAGAAGTAATCGAAGCTTCTCACCATCATAACTGTTGTCTCCAGTATTTTTCCAGTCAATAGTAGTATCTAATCCTTCAAGCTCTTGCTCTTCGTTTAAATACATATTTTTTTTAGTAATTTTTGCAGCAGGAACTCTATAAGCTAATTCTGTTTTTGGTTTATCCATACCATCTTGTATGGGTTTAAAAAAGAATGGATAATTATTAGATATAGGAACAATTTTATCTGTAAACATTTTTTTTGCATCAGACCCTGTTTTAGAAAGTATACCTATACGAGCATCTTTAGTTATTGTACCCATATTAACTCCCTCGCATGAGGCCATAAATGAAAACCCAGAACGTCTTATTTTTAAGTAGTCCATTCCAAAACTTCTTTTATCTGCCTTACAGGCTTCCCAAAAAATATAAAATATTCTGTTAGCTTCTCTAAAGTCTGGGAATCCAACATCAATTTTAGTCCACTGTAAATACATGTAATGCGTTCCAGTGATGTAAGTAGGAACTCCTTTATTTATAAACCAAAAACCTTCTTCTCTAAAATTAAATTCATTTTCAATATAATCTACCCACTCGTTTTTAAAACTCGAAGGAGTATCATGCCATTGAAATATAGATTTAATTCTTGTTAATTGTTTTGGTAGTATTTTAGGCTCCCAGTATTGTTCTTCTTTTTTTTTAGATCTTTTAAAAATGTTTTTAGGAGCTTTAGGAAGCGCAACATTTAATCCACTAATATTTATTATCTGATCAATTTGACCTGTTTTAGATACTACAACAAAATTGTATTTTTCATTATAACCGTAGGCCCAGGTTCTTGCTTTGTTTTTTGTAGTCAAAACATTTTTAGGAACTATATTTTTTAGTTCTATATATAGTTTATTTTGATCTTGATTCTGCAAATCCTTTTGGTGTGTTATTTACTTTAGTGTCAACTCCTTCTAATAAATCTTTTTCTTCTTGTATTTTTTTTAAAATTTCAAAAGCATCCATGATACATAGCTTTTTTGTAGCAGCTGCATTCTTTAATCTATCTGCAGCTAACTCATCATCTGTACCATATTTAATAATGTCTTCCTTCGCTACTTTGATCAGTTGCCTGACCGCCTCGTGACCCGCTTCTATTATTTTTAATTTTGTTTCTTTTGTATTCATTTTTAATACGCTTTACTTTTTTTATTGGATAAATTTCTTCACTTAAATCATCCATCCAATCCCATTCTCTACTCATAATATTCTTTATTATAGGTGTGATGTCTGTAATTAACTAATATTTCATCTTCAGAAAGAATATCTTTTTCAGCTATTAAAACTAAATTACTGTTTTTTTTAATATAATAAAATTTAGCATTGTTTAAATTAGAATGATTTGTATATCTACCTGCTAAAGTTCTTGTATTATTTAACTTACCATAGCCTATAAAATCTCCTTTATTAAAATCTTTACAAGCAAATATTCCTTTTCCTTCTATTTTTGAAGGTAACACTTTATAATTTTTATTGTTATCATCAACAACAGGTCCAGCTTCTTTTTTAAATTTATCTGACTCTATGTAAATATTTAACTCTTCAAGGTTAATATTTAATTCATTTAGCATTTCTTTAAAATCATTCATTTTTTTTATTTAAAAACGCTACTTGAACCAATCTTGATTCGTTTTTTTTACCAAAGTTATCTAATGTATTTCTTGAATGCTTAACACTTGAAGGAAATATAAAAACAGAATTGTATTTCGCTTTGGATACTAATATCTTATTATCATCATCATCATATAATGTTGTTCCATATCCATCAGGATGTTTTTTATTCAAATACAAAACAGCAGTTAAATCACCCATCATATCATCTGTATGAATGTAGTTAGGTTCTTTTTGACCTAATGGTGATTGACGAACAAAATTTAAAACAACTTTATAATTAGGTACGTTATTCAAAAGAAATTCATAAAATTCATCTTCATGTTTTTGACAAACATTTTTAAATAAATTTTCTCCATCTGGCAAATCATAAAACCCTTTTTTTAATATTTCTTCTACATAAAAATCAGGTTTAGAAATTACGTTTTGATAAAATTTTATCATAACACCACTGTTATATTTCTTGTAAACATCCTATATAATTTTTCATCATCTACTACAAACTCGTATTCAGAGTTAGGCTCATATAAAACCTCATCACCTACTTTAACTCCCTTTTCAATTAACTCATCATTAATGTATTTTACAATACCTCTTAATGGCTCATTTTTAGAATTTTTATCAAGATAAGATTTTTTTGCTTTCAATGGTTTTATAAAACAATATTTACTATAGCCCATCCAATTAGATTCTTCTTTACTTTTATAAAGATAAAACTGATCTGGATCTACAAAAAACAAATTGTCTTTAAAAAAACTTTTACCACTTTTTCTACGACCATACATGTCATTATAAAATTTAAACACGTTATGATGCACTAAAAGTATATCGCCCTCTTTTATAGGACCTTTATAATTTATAGGAGTAGAGACTACAGTAGCAAAGCGATTAGAGGCTTTGTGATCTTCTTCCGAAGTGCTTGTGATAAACTCTACATCACCGTAGTTTTTGATGTTGTCATACCTTCTATTGTTATAAGGTTTAACAATAAACGAGTAAGGAGATTTCATTAAAAATTTATGTTATATTCTAAAGATATAGGCATTGTACACTTAAATTCTTTCCAAAGCAAAACTTCATCTTGCTTCATAATCCATATCTTATATGAATCTGATAAAGCGTCATACTGTATAAGATGTATTCCATAACTGCCGCCTAAAACATCCTGGCCTACTATGTAATGCATAGCACCAGACTTATAGTCTGCTCCAATTGAAATTTTTCTTATGTCCATTTTTAATTTGGCTAAACAGCCTCAGTTGAAAGAACTCCTGTATTACTAACTAAAAGTCTCCAAACACTATTATCTGGCGCAATTAATTTTACAACACCACCATCTATTATAAAATTAGAAAGCGTTGAAATTTTACAAGACTTAGTCATTAGATTATTTTCTGCATCAGTAAGAATTAAATAATCGTCTGAGTCAATAACTGTAATATTTGGGTACGCTGATGTGTTGCTAATTTTTGCCATGTTTTTTTATTCTATAACCTCTGCTGTTTCAGCTGGTTGATTTTCTTTTACTTCTCCAGTTGCTAAATCAATAACAGAATTAGAACCATACTTCTCTGACAACTCTTTTTCAACAAATGAAAACTTTCCTCTTATTGTATCCAAGTCTTTCGTATATAAAACTTGTTGATAAACTGAATCAGCTAATTTTAATTTTACTTGAGTAAATTCTTGATTAAGAGCTTGTAAGTTTTCTAACTCTTCTTTTGTTAAGTTTTTTGACATTTTAGATTATTTTAAATTAAATTTATATACAAATATAATAAATATTATTTACTCTCCATCAACAACTTCCTCTTCTTCTTCCGATGGCTCTTCCTCTTCTGGCTCAGGAGTTGGTGGCACAGGTGGTGCTGGATTCATCCAAGTAAAATATAGATCTTCATTTACTGGTGTTATTTGAGATTCTATACTTGCAGCTATGTTAGCTTGCATTGCTGGCACGTCTAATGATCCTTCTAACCATCCAATAACTACAGCTTCAAAAGCTTCAGTATCTTCGTAAGGTACAAAAGGATCTCCAGCTACATAAGTATAGCTTTGCGTCCCTATATTTGTTGACGAATAGGTTTTACCGCCAGACTCTTCAGAGCCTGTATACCTATAGTGTACTGTATAAATTACATTATCTTGTCCTTCTGACTGAATATGAGCATTCATTGCTGGGATTTCCCATTTGTAAATAATTGCCATTGATTTTTTTTTAATTAATTCATTTGTACAAATATACAAATTTTAAGTTTATGTTATGGAAAGCATAATCCCATAGAAGCAACGACTCCACTTCCGCCTGTTATTCTGTAATAACCTATTGTTGCGGGAGGCGACGCTCCGTTTTGAATTGTGTAATAACCGTTTCCAGTTGTTGTTGTTCCTGTAGCATTCTCATAAACAGTATCCCCTGTAGTTGGGTTATTACCGCTACCGTCGTGATATTTTGTTGTATTCACAGATTGAGTACATATAAATTTAGTATCTGCTTGTCCTGAACCAGAACTAAACGATGTTGTTGTTGTACAGTCTTTATCATAACCGTACCAGTCTGAAAATTTATATGGATAAGCTATAGGCATAATTTATACTTTTATGGGCAGCTACAGCTAGTTCCTGTTACTGCACCTGTTGTTGTGTTTGTTGATATTGCAGGACAATTACAAGTGCCTCCAAACCAAACTGTTCCTGATGGTCCTTCTATGAATCCACCTCCACCTGTATAAATAGCTCCGCTTACACTGCTATATATAATAGTTCCTGTTGTTACCGCTGTTAAAGCTACTGTTGTATATAATGTTATAATACTGCCTCCAGAACCGT
>Ga0209534_10001028_pt1 | contig 30071 bp, 32 predicted proteins | sample COG_07_FD_184751 | JGI IMG/M metagenome (GOLD analysis project Ga0209534, IMG submission 184751) | Pelagic Microbial community sample from North Sea - COGITO 998_met_07 (SPAdes) (version 2) | ecosystem: Environmental > Aquatic > Marine > Neritic zone/Coastal water | place: Helgoland, sampling...
TATTACAAGAGAGATTTGGGTTGGCGCGTTAAGGGATTTGAATTCCAGAAATAACAAAAGTGAGGCAACTAAAGTTACTTTTTTAGCAAAAATAAAAACTACAATTCAACTCTTCACAATTAGCATTTACCTTTTTGCCTTAACATTAAACAATATGCTCCTTGTTATTATCGCAGATGTATTTTTATTTATATCTTTAATAATAACGATTTATACTGGTTTGATTTACACTCTTAACTCTTTTAAACAAAATAATTCTTAAATCAATATTATATGTAAAGATTAAATTTATCTTTTTACTTTTTTTTATAGATGTATACAATACAGTTTGTTTAATCTGGCTGGATGGCAGAGTGGTTATGCAGCGGCCTGCAAAGCCGTTAACGCCGGTTCGATTCCGGCTTCAGCCTCCATTAAAAATGAAGTATAATTAAATTAGTTTAAACCAAGCCCGGGTGGTGGAATTGGTAGACACAAGGGACTTAAAATCCCTCGCTAGCAATAGCGTGCCGGTTCAAGTCCGGCTCCGGGTACCAGATGCTTATGTTTATTGTATAATTTAAATACTTACAAACTAGGAATTGTTACAATTATGATAAAGAATCAGCCTGATATTGGTATAAACTTTAAAGAAATAATTGATTTATTTTTAGATAAAAAAATTTTTATTTTTGCTGTAACGTCTTTAGTTGCTATTGGGTCTATTCTTTATTCATTGTCCCTCACAAATATATACACATCTAGCGTTACTCTGGCTCCTGTTAAAAACTCTCAAACCACATCAAATATGTCTCCACAACTTGGAGGTCTTGCCAGTTTAGCAGGTATTAATTTGCAAGCGGGTAGTTCAACACAAACAGCGGAACACATTAGAAAATTACAGTCATTTAGCTTTTTTGAAGATATCGTTTCTTCATCTGAAATGCTACCATACATTCTTGCAGTTGATTCGTGGAATTCAAATTCTAATGAAGTAGTATTCGATAATGATATATACAACGATATTGAAAAAGAATGGGTTACTAATAATAATTATTCAAGTGGCTCCAAGCCCTCTAATCAAGAAGCTTTTATTAAGTTTTCTAAGATATTAAAGGTAACAAGAGAATTAGAAACTGGGTTTATAAATATCAGCATAAGCCATGAATCACCATATATATCAAGAGATTGGCTTGTTATGATTGTTGATAAGATCAACTATATGGCTAGAAAAGAAGACAAAGAAGATTCAGAGAATGCAATAAAATTTTTAAATAATCAAATATCACAGACGCAACTATCTGAAATTCGAGAAGTCTTATCATCCCTTTTAGAAAATCAAATAAAAACTGTAATGTTAGCAGAAGGTAGTAAAGATTACTTATTTAAAGTAATCGATCCGCCTTACGCATCAGAGTTTAAATCCTCACCAAATAGATCATTAATATGTATTTTTGCAACTTTTTTTGGTTTATTAATATCACTTATCTATGTTTTGATTATTCATTTTTATAATAAAAATTAATATGAAAAAAGCACTAATAACAGGAATTACCGGTCAAGATGGATCATACCTAGCAGAGTTTCTTCTAGAAAAAGGATACGAAGTTCATGGAATGAAAAGAAGGTCTTCTTCTCTTAACACCCAAAGAATTGATCATATATATCAAGATCCTCATGTAAGAAATCAAAAATTTAAATTGCATTATGGCGACTTAACTGATACCTCTAACGTACTCAGATTGTTAAAAGAAATTGAACCAGATGAAATATATAATTTAGGAGCTCAAAGCCATGTTTCCGTAAGTTTTGAAAGTCCTGAATACACAGCGGATGTCGATGCTATTGGAACCTTAAGGATATTAGAAGGAATTAGGTTGCTAGGGCTTCAAGAAAAATCTAAATTTTATCAAGCTTCAACCTCAGAGTTATATGGACTAGTCCAAGAAATTCCACAAAAAGAAACTACACCATTTTATCCAAGATCTCCATATGCTGTCGCAAAACTTTATGCATATTGGATATCGGTTAACTATAGAGAATCATACAATATTTATGCTTGTAATGGTATTTTGTTTAATCATGAAAGCTCTAGAAGAGGTGAAACTTTTGTTACTAGAAAAATAACTAGAGGTATTTCAAATATATCTTTAGGACTAGAAAATTGCCTTTATTTGGGAAATTTAGATGCTCTTCGTGATTGGGGTCATGCTAAGGATTATGTCCGTATGCAATGGCTAATGTTGCAGCAAGAAGAGCCAGTAGATTTTGTCATTGCTACCGGTAAGCAATATTCGGTGAGAGACTTTATAAGTTGGTCTGCTAAATCTCTTGGTATTACCATTCAGTTTTCTGGATCTGGCGTGAATGAAATAGGTACTGTTATAAATATTGAGGGTGATATGGCTCCGAGTTTAAAAAAAGGACAAGTTATAGTAAAAGTTGACGAAAGATATTTTAGACCCTCCGAGGTTGAGACCTTGTTAGGAGATGCATCAAAAGCAAAAAAATTATTAGGCTGGGAGCCCACAATTAGTGCTCAAGAGATGTGCAAAGAAATGGTCGATAATGACTATCAAGCAGCTTTACAGTATAAGCTTCTTAATGAAAATGGGTTTGATCAATATTTAACATCTGAGGATTAGCAAATAGTAATGAAGGTATTTATTGCTGGTCATAATGGTATGGTTGGTTCAGCTATATATAATTTGTTGAGCCAGAGGAAAGATGTTGAAATAGTAACAAGAAATCGAAAAGAACTAGATTTGCTTGATCAAGTGGCTGTAAAAAGTTTCATCAAATCTCAAAATTTTGACACTATAATCATTGCTGCTGCTAGAGTGGGTGGAATTCATGCAAATTCTGTATATCCCGCTGAATTTATTTACCAGAATATACAAATTCAAAATAATATCATCCATTACGCTCATTTATTTGATGTACAAAATATATTATTTCTTGGATCATCTTGCATCTATCCAAAACTATGCAATCAACCCATATCAGAATATGAACTTTTATCTGGAAAACTTGAAGAATCAAATGAGCCTTATGCAATCGCTAAAATTGCAGGTATCAAAATGTGTGAAAGCTATAATAGACAATATGGAAGAGATTACAGATCTATAATGCCGACAAATCTTTATGGTCCTGGCGACAATTTCAATATCAATAACAGTCATGTTATACCTGCCTTGATAAGAAAATTTCATGATGCAAAGCTGAACTTAGATTCAGATGTGAAGGTGTGGGGTTCTGGTAGACCTAGAAGAGAGTTTTTGCATGTTCAAGACATGGCTTGCGCAAGTTTGCATATAATGGATCTTCCTGAAAATGAATATCAACAAAACACTCAACCAATGCTATCTCATATAAATATTGGTACTGGGAATGATTGTAGCATTTCTGATCTTGCAGAAATTATTAAAAATGTGGTTGGTTATAAAGGAAATATATTATTTGATACTTCCAAGCCAGATGGCACTCCCAGAAAACTTCTTGATGTAACGTTATTAACAAATCTTGGCTGGCAATCAACAATAAATTTAAATAAGGGCATAGCTGATACTTACAAGTGGTTTTGTGAAAATAATAAGAAATTTAGAGATGATTAAAATTAATTAAATTATGGTGAATAAAATGAAAAGAATTACTGTAGTCGGAACAGGATATGTGGGAATGTCTATGGCGGTTCTTCTTTCACAAAAAAATGATGTTACGGCCATAGATATTGATAAAAAAAGAGTGAATCAAATAAATGATAAGAAATCTACTGTCAAAGATAGTGACATAGATGAATTTCTTAGCAAAAAAGATTTATCTCTTAATGCAACTACTGAGAAGTCGATTGCATACAAAGATCCTGAAATTATCATCATTGCAACTCCAACTGACTACAATCCAGAGACTAATTATTTTAATACAAGTTCAGTTGAGTCGGTAATTCAGGATATTGTTGAGTTTAATGAGAAGGCTATTATCATAATAAAATCTACTGTGCCGATTGGGTTTACAAAATCTATGATTAAAAAATATCGAACTGATAGAATTCTTTTTTCTCCAGAGTTTTTGCGCGAGGGAAAAGCTTTGCATGATAACCTTTACCCATCTAGAATAATTGTCTCAGGAAAAAAAGAGTATGCTAAATTTTTTATTAGAGTATTAAAAAATGTTGCTCTTAAGAATAATATTGATCATTTATATACGGATCCTAGCGAAGCTGAAGCAATAAAGTTATTTTCAAATACTTACCTAGCAATGAGAGTTGCTTTTTTCAATGAGCTTGATAACTATGCAATGTTTAAAAATTTAGATGCATATTCCATAGTCAAAGGTGTTTCTTTAGATCCTAGAATAGGAGATTTCTATAACAACCCAAGCTTTGGATATGGTGGCTATTGTTTGCCAAAAGATACCATGCAAATGCAAGCGGAATTTTCTGGTACTCCTCAAAGCATCATTGGAGCAATTGTAGAATCTAACAAATTAAGAAAGAAGTTTGTCGCAGAATGCATAATTAAAAAAAGTCCAAGTGTTGTTGGTATTTTCCAAATTGCTATGAAGTCTAATTCAGACAATCATAGAGCATCATCGATAATTGACGTCATGGATATTTTGAATAAAAACTCAATTAAAATTGTAATTTATGACCCGAGCATAAATAATAAAAATATACTAGATTATGAGGTTATCAGTGATTTAAAACTTTTTAAATCAGTATCTGATTTAATTATAACTAATCGTATCTCAAACGAATTAAACGATTGCATTCACAAAGTCTTTTCAAGAGATTTGTTTAATAATGATTAAAAATGTTCTTGTTACCGGAGTTGCTGGTTTTATAGGCTTTCACTTAAGTTTAAAGTTATTACGAGAAGGCATTTCAGTTACAGGTATAGATAACATCAATAGTTACTATGATCCCTCTTTAAAAAAGCTTCGATTAAAAATACTAAATGAGTTCGCAAAAAATAATAATGGAAATTTTACTTTTAAAAAAGTTGATATATCTAGTACAAAAAAAATTGAACTATTGTTTGAAAATAATTGTTTTGATTACGTCATACACTTAGCGGCACAAGCAGGAGTTAGAACTTCATTAACAAAACCATTTGACTATAATAAATCAAATATTACAGGGTTTCTGAATATACTCGAAGGTTGCAGGAAGAATAAACCAAAACATCTATTATTTGCATCTTCTAGTTCAGTATATGGTATGAATTCTAGCATACCGTTTACAACAAATGATAATACTGATTTTCCAGTAAGCCTTTATGCGGCTTCTAAAAAATCAAACGAATTAATGGCTCATACATATTCACATTTGTATGATATATCAATAACTGGATTAAGGTTTTTTACAGTTTATGGTCCTTTTGGGCGCCCTGATATGGCTTACTTTAAGTTCACAAAAGCGATTTTAAATGAACAGCCTATAGACATATACAACCATGGAAAAATGAAAAGAGATTTTACATATGTTGATGATATTGTTGAGAGTATTTATAGACTTATACCTATAAGTCCAAAACTTAACACTTCTAAGCATTCGTATGCTCAAGCTAAGTTTAAGATATATAATATTGGGAATAATAATCCAGTTACATTAAAAAGATTTATTTCTGCTATTGAGAAAGCAACAAATAAAACTGCAATAAAAAATAATTTACCGATGCAAGCTGGTGATGTTCCAATAACTTATGCAAATATTGATGAACTTATAGAAACTATTAAATTCAAACCAACAACTTCGATTGAAGAGGGTATTAAAAAATTTGTACAGTGGTATTATGACTACCAATAAGACTGAAAAAAATTATAGAGAGAGCTTTTTATGAAAAATGATATAGATTTTACTAAGCCATATTTCATTGCTGAAATCGGCGGTAATCATGATGGTGAAATAAATCGTGCAATTAAGCTTATTCAATTAGCAGCACAAAACGGAGCACATGCTGTTAAATTTCAGAACTTTAGTGGCAATTCATTATTTAATTTTGAGGCGTATAGTGAGCTAGCAACTAAATTTTCACCACATAAAAGATCTATAGATGAAATTAAGCAACTTATAGATAAATATACAGTTCCAGCTGAATGGTTTAAAAAATTAAGAAGAGTATGCGATGAACAGAATGTCGACTTAATAACTGCCCCTTACGACATAGAATCTATTGCTGATGTAGACTTATATGTTGATGCATTTAAAATAGGCTCTGGTGATTTAACATGGCATGAAAAAGCAATTATTCTGCAAAATACAGGTAAGCCTCTAATATTGTCAACTGGCGCTAGTAAATTTGTTGAAGTTGAAAGCCTTATAAGAAAATTAGATCTATCAAAAAAAATTGCTGTTCTTCAGTGTACATCTAATTATGAAGGCGGAGACCAAAACCTTCAGCACACGAACTTAAATGTATTGAAAAAATATAAAAAATGCTGGCCAGAAGTTGATTTTGGTATATCTGATCATCAAAAATCTATAATTCCTATAATCGGTTCAATTATTTTGGGTGGCAATGTTATTGAGAGACACTTTACTGATGATAATAATCGTAACGGTGCTGATCATGGGGTGGCATTATTACCGTCAGAGTGGAGCGATATGGTTATTGCTGGTAATCTTGCACATACCTCTCTTGGTTCTGAAAATAAGATTGTAGAACTATGCGAAAATGGTACAAGAATGACTCAAAGGAGATCTCTATGGTTTAAGAGAGATATGCATCAAAATGAAATAATCACCAGAGAAGACATTGAAGTATTAAGACCAAATACCGGTAAGGGTTTCGGTGCTGATGAAATTGATCAGGTTGTTGGTAAGACCATCTCTTGTTCAGTAAAAAAAAGAGATTTAATATTTGATGCTCATTTAAGATAACGTTATGAGTCGCTTATTAAATGATGATTTAATAAATCAGAATAAAATAATTTTTATTATTCAGGCACGAATGGGTAGCACCAGATTACCTAGAAAAGTAATGCGGAATATAATTGGAAATTATTCTATGCTTGAGGTATTGATATGCAGGCTATTAGTTATGTTTCCAAAAAAAACTATTTGGCTGGCAACCACACAAAATCAAGATGAGCTTCCTATATTGGAACTTGCAAACAAATATGGATTAAATATATTCCAGGGTGAAGAAGACGATGTGCTATCAAGGTTTGAAAATATATGCCATTTAACTAAAGCAAAATGGGTTGTAAGAATTACTGGAGATAATCCTTTAATCTGCTCTAAATTATGTATAGCTTTGATTAAACAAGCCATAAATTCTAAAGCAAAGATTTCTCATATTTCAGATAAAAAGTATCAGCGAAAATTTCCACAAGGCCTAGTTCCTGAGATTGTTAGGGTTGAGACACTTCTTAATCTAAGAAAAATAATTCCAATCGACCAAAGATATCATTTATCACATGTAACAAGCATAATTGACGAAACTAAAAAAGAGCATTTTGTTTATAAAGATATTCCCGCTTTAGCAGGATTAAGACTTACGGTTGATGAGCAAAGTGATTTTGATGTAATCTCAAAGATACTAAATATACATACAGGTGATTGGAGGAAATTAGATATTAATGATATAAATAATATAAGAATCTCTAACCCAAACATTTTTTTGGTAAATAAAAATGTAAAACAAAAGGACTTGTCGCATGGGTAAACAATTAAATGTATTCTGGTTTAATGAAGTACCTAATTTTGGAGATTTATTGAGTCCTTTTATAATTGAAAATGTTTTAAGCACGAAGGTTGTGTGGGCAGAGCCCTCTAGAACTGGAAAAATTCTTGGATTAGGTAGTATTATTGACTTTGCATCTGAAAATGATGTTATTTGGGGTTCTGGTGTAAAAAAACCTTTTGATTTTAATATACAAAATGTAGATGTTTTAGCTGTTAGAGGACCAAGAACGGCCAAGGTGCTAGGTATAAATAGCCCCATTACTTATGGTGACCCAGGTATTCTTGTACCACTATTTATACCAGCTAAAACAAGAAACTCTAAAATAACTATCATTCCACATTATGTTGACTATGCAGAAATAGTAAATGACTATGGCAATGATCCAGCTTTTCAAATTATCGATGTATGTGATTTAGATTTCCGCAAAAACTGCGAACTTATATCACAAAGTGACCTTGTAATTTCATCTTCGCTTCATGGTATAATAATATCTGAGGCATATGGAGTGCCAGCACATTGGCTTAAAGTTTCAGATAAAGTTATTGGAGGAAGCTATAAGTTTAATGATTATTATGAAAGTAGCAATAGAGCCGGCAAGCTGAATATGTATAATAATGGATTGCATAAGATTCTTGATGCTGATTTACCTCCTCTTCCATTGCACGACACCAAAGCATTAATATCAAAATTAGAAAATTATTTTAAGTCCTCATAAACGAAATGAAAAAAATTTCTATCATAATAACCTGCTATAACAAAGAAAATTTTATTGCTCGCGCTATCAGATCATCTTTAAATGTATTAAAAAAAGGGTTTAGTGTTAAAGTTGTTGTGGTCAATGATGGATCCACAGATGAATCTGATTCAATTATAAAACGTTTTTCTGAAAAAATTACTTATATTAATTTAGAGGAAAATATCGGAGTTGCTGGGGCTTCAAACAAGGGATTAAGTGCAGTAAAAAGTGATTATTGGATGAGAGTTGATGGTGATGACTTTTTAAGTCAAGATGCATTAATACATATGTTTCCTATACTAAATCAAAATAGTGAATATTCTTTTGTATATGCAAATCATGTTCGTGTTGATGAAATATCAGCTGTAACCAAATATGTCGATCTTAAGGAAAGAGAAACATTATTTAATCATGGAGCAGGAGTGCTTTTTCGCTCATGTATATTTGACAACGAATATGTCTATGATGAAACATATCGAAATGCTGAAGACTATAAATTACTTAAATTATTAATAGACAAAAATCATAAAGGTTTTCACTTACCGTTATATCTATATCGATATTACATTCATGGAGATAACCTAACGCTAAATGAAAATCGACAGACTTATATCGAAAAAGCTAAGCATAGCACTTAAATGAGAATATTAACCGTTATCCCAGAGTGGAATAGCTCAATACATGAGCAATTTATTAGATATGCAATAGAGGACAAATATTCAATCTACTCAGCTAAAGGTTTATATCAAAGAACATTACAAACTTGGTTATTAGCATTGATTTATTTTCCAATGATGTTCTCATATTTATGTTTTAAAAATTATAAGCATTTGTCTATAAGACATGTAAATATAGGCAAACCAATTATTCAAGAAGTAATTAGAAACTCTAAAAGAGCGAAATTTTATCATGCATCAAATTTTATTTTGATATGCAAAGTTTATATTAAGGCTATTGCAATATATTGTAATTTTAGAAAATTGAAGACAAAGCACCCAAATTTAAAAGTCATTGGAGGTGATAGTGCATATGTTACTTTTTCAGTAATTTCTCAGATGGTTCATGACAGCATATATATTGTTGCTCAAGACCTGGTTTCAATTTCTAAGTTTGATAAAAAAACTCTATCTGCGAGTGGTGCTCATCGATGGTTAAATCCACTAGATTATGGATGTACTTCTGATGGATTAACGCCTTTACTTAAGGAAGATTTCCAAAAGCCAAAAATATATATGAAAAGAAAACATCGAAAAATTTATCAAGGTAACTATTTGCCGCGATGTATATATATTTATATGCATGATTTTTTTGATTCACCAGGAGTATACGGAGATACTGTTTTTACAGACCATGTTGAGTGGGTGGATGAGCTAATAAAACTATGTAACAAATATGCTTTACCAGTAAAAATTAAACGACATCCAAACGAAAGAAAAGAAAGCATTTTCGTAGCCAAGCAATTTGATAATCGATGCGAACATATTCATGGTGATCTTGATTTTGAGAAAGTTGTGCATTCAAATGGAGTAATATGTACTGTATATGGAACTATCTCAAATGAAGCTTATTTAAACTATGTAAATGTTATTGCTTGTGGAAATGGGCCTTTTAATGGTCTACCAAATGTGAAGGTTGCTCATGACAAATTACATTTAGAATTAATAATCTCGAAATTAGCATCAACTAATTTTATTCAAAAGAACTACAGCATACGAAAAAAACAAAATAGAGAAGAGTGTTATACAATACTAGGCCCCAGTAAATTTAATTATGGTTTTAACTTACCATATAACGATTGTTGGGAAACTCATTGGCGTTCATTTATGACTGGAGATTACCCTAATGATACTTTCATACGCAGGAAAAGGTTAAAAAATATGAATAGGTTAGAGTTGCAGAAATTTGAAGAATTTTTATCACAGTCCTATGAATTTCAGCATTTTAAGAAGTTTATTTTAAAAATTTTAAATGATATATAGAAAGTTAAATATTAAAAATGATTATTTTAAAATCTATAAATAGTGCTTATGCTTAAAATAAACTACTATAATAATGCCTATAAGAAGTGATATAAAATGGTAACATTACAAATTTAAGTTAGTTAAATAAATCTAAAAATGAAAGTAAAAATAATTGGTGCAGGTTCGATAGGAAATCATTTAGCAAATGCAAGTCGCTTAATTGGGTGGGATGTAGTCATTTGCGATCAAAGCATGGATGCATTAAGACGAACAAAAGATGAAATATATCCAACAAGATATGGGTCTTGGGATGAGGGCATCAAACTAGAACATACCAATGAAAATAACAAGTCTAATGCTTCTTATGATCTTGTATTAATTGGAACTCCTCCTGATAGTCATATTCAAGTTGCTATTGAAGCTGTTAAATCGTCTCCAAAAGCTCTTTTAATTGAGAAACCAGTTTCTGGTCTAGATTTTTCAAAAATTGATAACTTGCTAGATTTAGCAAAAAAGAACAATGTAAGATTGTTTGTTGGATATGACCATATAGTAAGCGAATCTGTTGATTACTGTTCAAAATTATTGATAGATAATTCTTTGGGTGATATCGATACTATAGATGTAGAATTTAGAGAGCATTGGGGAGGAATTTTTAATGCTCATCCATGGCTTGAAGGACCATGGGATTCATACCTAGGCTTTTCCTACAGAGGCGGAGGTGCTCTGGGTGAGCATTCTCATGCTTTAAATTTATGGCAACATTTTGCAAGAGTATCTTCTTTTGGAAAGGTGCATAAAGTTCAGGCAAAAATGCAACAAGTAAAAAATGAACAAGTCGATTACGATTCAATAGCATCCCTAAATTTAATCACTGAAACAGGACATTTGGGAAGATGTATTCAAGATGTTGTTACGCTACCAACAAAAAAACAATTTATAATTCAAGGAAAAAGTGCAAGAATTGAATGCACACTTTCACCATTTGCTGATGAAGTTCAAATAATCCCTACTAGTGAAGGGGAAATCACAACAAAGGTATTCAATAAAACTCGCCCAGATGATTTTGTTAAAGAACTAAACCATATAAAAGATGTCTTAAATGGAGGAGCAGAATCTCCGATAGATCTTAATTTTGGACTAGATACCATGAGGGTGATTCATGCAGCTCACAAATCAAATATATCTGATAAAACAGAAAATATAGATTATAATTGCACATTTTTAGAACTTTAAAAAACAACGGAGATATGAATGGCAAATAATAAATATTCTGATAACTTTGACTTTGATAACTTATTCGTATTAGATTTGGCTAACAATCATCAAGGTAGTATTGACCATGGCCTAAGGGTAATCGAAGAGCATGCTCAAGTGTGCAATGATGCTAATGTTAAAGCAGCTATTAAATTTCAATTTAGAGATATTCCTGATTTTGTTCACCCCGATGATCAAATAAAATCTGAAAACAAACATGCTCCTAGATTCATATCAACAAAAATCGAGTGGACTGATTATAAAAAAATGGCAAGCAAAATAAAGGAAATGGGCTTGCTAACCATGTGCACACCATTTGATGAAGCTTCTGTTGATAAAATAACTGAATTAGGCTTTGATATTTTAAAAATTGCAAGTTGTTCTGCAAGTGACTGGCCTTTACTAAAAAAAGCTGCCGACAGTGGGCTACCAATGGTTGTCTCGACTGGTGGATTATCTCAGGCTGGAGTTGATGCTCTGGTAAGTTTCCTAACTCATAAAGCATGTGATTTTTCAATCATGCATTGTGTTTCAGTATATCCAACCCCAGATGAGCAATGTAATCTTAATAATATTGCAGAATTTAAAAGCCGCTATCCTGGAATTACTATAGGCTGGTCAACACATGAACCTCCTTTTGAACAAGTTCATGTTGGATTAGCATATGCCCTTGGAGCAAGAATGTTTGAAAGGCATGTAGGGGTTCCAACCGAAGATATTACTTTGAATCTATATTCCTCAAATCCAAGTGAAACGAAAGCATGGATTAATGCCAAATTAAAAGCAGAAACATTACTTGGTTGCCATGAGAGACAAATTTATAGTGAAGAACAAGATGCTATAGCTGGTCTAAAAAGGGGTGTTTTTGTAAAGTCCTCTATAAAAAAAGGAAACAAAATAGCAAATGATGATATTTTTTTTGCTTTTCCCTATAGAGAAGGCCAGATCTCATCAGGAGAATTTAAACATGGGTTTATAGCATCTGAAAATATTTCAAAAAATGGGGCTGTTACTCCTGACAATTATAAGATTGAAGTCTCTGATGATGATATTTGTGAAACTATCCTTAAAACTGCAATCCATGAAGTCAAGGCTATGATTGCAAAAGCAAAAATCCATTTGCATCATGAATTTACTACCGAATATTCACATCATTATGGCATTAAAAATTTTCGGGAAACTGGTGCAGTTTTAATTGATGTTGTAAATAAGGAATATTGTAAAAAGATCCTTGTTCAGCTTCCTGGCCAACAGCATCCTTTGCATATGCATAAACTTAAAACTGAAACATTTATTGTTGTAAGTGGTGAACTTATAAGTGAATTAGATGGTAAAGAGTTTATTATAAAAGAAGGCGAGCAACTAACAGTTCCTGCAGGTACTTGGCATAGATTTAAAACTGATACAGGTGTTATATTTGAAGAAATCTCAACAACTGCATACAAGGATGATAGTTATTATAAAGATGCTTTTATTAGAGATCTAACATCTTCACAAAGAAAAACTGTAGTTGATCATTGGGGAAGATTTCAAATATCTGAACAATTACGATCTAAATAGTTGGAAGAAGTCCATAAAAATCCTAAATATAAAATTATTGTCTTTGATTTTGATGGTACTTTAGTGCCATCAAATCTAATTAAAAGGGAGTGTTTTTTTTCAGTTGCACGTGAATACATCAATGAGGATATAATTATTGAAAAAATACTAGATCATTGTAAGGGTGATAGGACTGTAATATTTTCTAAATTTGCTAAAGATCTTAAACTTAACAAATCTGCATTAGATAATTTATTATTAAGCTATTCAAATAAAACAAGAAAAGCTATTTCTAGGCTTGAATTTTACCCTGGTGCAATTAATTTTATAAAAGCTGCTAAAAATTTAGGAATATTAACAATATTGTCATCTGCTACACCTCATGAAGAAATAAATTTAATAGCGTCTGATTTAAAAATACAAATACTATTTGAAAAAATTCTTGGTGGTCCAGAATCCAAAGAATCAAGATTAAAAAAAATTCAATGTGAATATAATTGTGAATTTCAAGAGATTTTGGTGATTGGAGATGGGGAAGATGATTATTTAAGTGCAAAGAATACTGGTGCTCATTTTATACCAGTTAATGACGCTGTCCATTTTTCAGAAAATCATACAAAATTAGATTTCGATGAGATAATATTAAAATGAGTAATCTATATATAAGAATAGTTAATAATATTATTCCTAATAAACAATCTAATATAAAAATTCTTGATATTGGGTGTGGAAATGGAGACATGGTTCAAGAATTAATCAATAAAAAATATGAGGCATTTGGTATTGATGTTGAATTTAAGGCTGGGAAATATGTTCTCCAACTTGAAAAAAGAAATATTTTAAGAAAAATTAAGACTGACTCTGGAGGTAGACTGGGAGTTCTTTCTAAAAATAAGACTTATCAATGGCCAATTGAAAATGACTCTATGGATGCTGTCTGCTCAAGAGCTGTCATTGAGCATGTCGTAAATTTAGATGAATTTGCTGAAGAAAATAACAGAGTATTAAAGCTAAATGGATTATGTGTTCATTATTTTCCTTCAAAATTTTCATTAATAGAACCTCATGTGGGCATACCATTTGGAGCTATTTTACAGTACAAAGTATGGTTCGTAATTTGCTGTTATTTTGGATTATGTTTCAAGAAATTCAGAAGAAATCCATTGAACGCATATAATTATATGATACAAAATACAAAATATAGAAACATTCACGAAATCATTGAAATATTTAATAGTCATAATTTAATTCTTGATAAAGATATTACAAATCAAATAATGGCCTTTTCATCAAACAATTTATTTAAAAAATTCTCTAGATTAAGATTTATGGTCATCATGTTTGGACTCTTCAGATCTAAATGCTTGGTGTTTAAAAAAATCTAGGTACAAATTTAAATACTATAAAAAATAAGTTATGAAAAATAAGGAAACTAATGTCTTGGTGGTTATTCCAGCTAGAGGTGGATCTAAGGGCATACCTCTAAAAAATTTAGAATCTATTAATGGCAGTACTTTAACAGCACTGGCCATTCGTATTGCCCAAAAAATACCTTTTAATAAGACTGTTTTAGTCTCAACTGACCATAAAAGAATTAAAGAAGAAGCTTTAACTAATGGAGCAGAAGTTCCATTTTTAAGGCCTGAAAGTCTCTCAGGGGATTCAATATCTGATTATGATGTTTTAATACATTCTCTTGTAGAGTCTGAAAAATTCTTTCAAATGAATTTTGAAATTATAGTTATGCTTCAACCAACCTCTCCGTTAAGAGAGCTTAAAAATATAACTGACTGCATCGATAGGTTAATTTCTGATAATCTTGATGCAGTTTGGACAGTTTCTCCCTGTGATCTTAAATATCATCCAAAAAAACAATTATATTTAAATAATAGTAATTTAGAGCTTGTTGATCCAAATGGCAAAGAAATTATTGCTCGGCAACAACTAAATACAACCTATATTAGAAATGGAGTGTGCTATGCTTTTTCCCGAAATTGCATCTTAAATCAAAAAACAATTTATGGAAAAAAAACTGGAGCTGTTATTATCCATAACAAGAATATTTCTATCGATACAATCGAAGACCTTGAAAAAGCAAGATCTTTAGCAAAAAAATAATTATGTTTCTCCAAATTAGAAGATTTTTAGCAGTTATGCCCTGGGCCACAGCAATGCTTAAGATTATTTTAAATTCAATTCGGTTTTTCTTTTTTTACACAAGAATGAATAAGTGCAAGCTAGAAAAAGGTATTAGTATTACTAAAGTTGGCAGTATTTCTGATGAAAATTTCTTTGGTTATTATAATAAATCCCCAACATCAGAAGATGGAAACATTTTATTAACTCACAGCTTAATTAATGATGAATGCTTTATATCCATCGTTCATATGAATGACATAGAAAAAATAATACCTATTGTTAAAACTAAAGCTTTTAATTTTCAACAAGGGTCAATGCTTCAGTGGATTGATAATGAATCCTTTATTTTTAATGATTTTAAAAATAATAACTTAATAGCTAGGACTTATGATATTTTTGGAAATAATATTCATAACTTTGTTGATCCAGTCGAAGAGGTAAGTCACAAGGGAGATTTTTACTTATCAATAGATTTCAATAGCTTGACTGAAAATAAAAGCGAATACGGTTACAGTAAGTTGTGCTCAAGGTTAAAACTTCTCCCAAATCAAAAAAAAGGCATAGTTCATTGCGATATCAACACTAAAATTAGTCATCTCATTGTTAGCAAAGTTGAGCTTAGGGAGCTAAATAATAATATTAATATTGATTATGATGAAATAAATCATTTGATGATTTCGCCAGATGATGGAAGCTTTATTTTTATTTACAGATATTACTTCAAGGGAAAAAGAAAATCTATGCTTTATTGCTACGATCTCCAAACTAAAAAAATAAAATTAATAGCATCAGGCATCATTTCTCACTTTTGTTGGTTTGATTCTGATAATATTTTTATATGGCTTAATAATACTAAAAATGAAGGGTATTGCTTGTTTAATATTAAAAATGAAAGCTGGAAAAATATACTTAATACAACTGATGGTCATCCTACAATGCTCAATGAATCTACCGTCATTTCAGATAGCTACCCATCAATGTTTGCAGAAATACATCTATATTCTATTTTTGGAACTAATATTGATAATATTGCAAAAATATCCTCTAAACCTAATTTTAATTCTGACTTGCGATGCGATCTTCATCCAAGAGTATTTAAGAATACAATTAGTATAGATTCGGATTTTTCAGGCAAAAGATCTCAATATTTAATACATAAAAATGCTACATAAAAATCAAAATGAAATTTGTGTGTTAATGTCTGTATATCATAAAGATAACCCAAATAACTTTTATATAGCTCTCCAAAGCCTGATCAATCAGGAAGAGCCTTGTGATATATATCTTCAAGTAGACGGACCTGTTGAAAAAAATATTAAAGATGTAATTGGAAAGTTTGAATTAAAAAACTTAAAGGTAAAATTTCATGATAAAAATATTGGATTACCAGCCATATTAAATTTGGGAATAAAATATGCAAAAGATAATTCTTATAAATATATTGCAAGAATGGATGCAGATGATTTTTCATTTAAAAATAGGCTTTCAACTCAAAAGAATTATTTAGAAAGAAGCCAAGCAGATCTAATAGGGAGCAATGCTGAATTTGTCTTTAAAAACCAAACTGTAAGAAGCTCAAATTTTTTTATGGACAATAGCCTTGTATCTCAGATAATTCTTAAAAGAAATCCTATCTATCATTCGTCCGTATTTGCAAAAATTGAAACATTTGATAGTGCTATATATAATGAAAAATTTGTTAAAGCACAAGATTGGATTCTTTGGGCAACATTAATAAGCTCAGGAAAAAAAATAGAAATAATTGAACCAGTTTTAATAAGATATAATATTGATGAAGAATATATAAAAAAAAGGTCTAGGGTTAGCTTAATTTTATATGGGGTATATGCTCATTGGAACGTATTAAAAATATTAAGGTCGCCTAATAAATTTTATATGATTTATTCACTAATAAATATAATAGTAAAAACCCTTCCTGTAAGATTTCAAGAAAGTATATATAAATTAAAAACTTAAAATGATTGTATTTTTATTAATTCTTTGTTCAATAATATCAGTTATAAGTGCTTTTGTTGATGTTGAGCTTGTTAAACTCCTTACCGAAATAGTTTCATTAGGAGCTACCCCAGGGAATGAATCCCAGACTATTAGATATTTAATCCTGTTAGCTTTTGGTGTACTAATTATTAAGTTACTTAATATCATATTAATTGTTCTAACAGCTAGAAGATTATCAGTTCATTATGTTTCTTTAGCTGTTGAAAATATAATATCTTCAGCAAGCCCAATAGAGAAAATTGAATTTTCTGGAATAATGGAAAATTCAAACCACATTCAAACTTTTGTTGTGTCTATGCTTCAATTTATCAGCTCAAGTGTAACAGTATTAATTATAATTTATCTAACTTTGGATTTTATCGATATAAAAATTCCATCAATTATTTATATTGCTATAGCAGCTTACATATTATTTAATCTTTTAGTACGAAAATTACAAAGCTTGCTTGGGGATAGGCTAGCTGAATTAGCAAATAAAAGATTTAAGCCTTTTGCAGATGTAGTCAACGGATCATATGGCATTAAAATTTCAAAATTGAATCTTTTTTATAAATCTTTCATTAAAGGAATTGAAGGTAAATTAAGACTAACTCAAGGGAGTATATTTATCCTTGCAACCTCTCCTAAATTATTCTTAGATTTACTTATTGTATTAATAATAGCAGTTATTGTAAGTCTTGGAAATGATACTCAGATTTTAGCTGCATTGGCTTTTGTTGCTCTGAGGGTTATACCTTTAATAACAGCAGCTTTTCTAGCTCTTGCAAAAATTTCAGCATACTGGACTCCAGTAATGAAAGTTTTTGAATTCTCAAAAAATACTTCAAATTCATTAGCCAATGAAAGTGGTATTTTGTTAAAGAATAATATAATTGTTATAGGCCCATCAGGATCGGGAAAATCAACGTTATTAAAAAATATTCTAGAGAATAAATTAACAGAAAATGCGCGAATACTAGATTCAATAGATAAAACAAATAAGATGATTTCTAATGGAATTTTCATGCAAAGATCATATGATTTATCGATAACCTTAAAAAAATTTAAAGAACGAGCCTCATTCAATATAAATATATTTGATAAATTTTTATTGAATAAAATTGATGATTCAATCTTATTGAAAAGCCTTAGCGGGGGAGAGCTTCAAAGATTATGGCTATCTGTAGCTATTAGAGATGAATTTACACAATACTTTCTTGATGAACCAACAAATAATCTAGATATTAACAGTAAAAAAATATTTTTAAGCTGGATGAGCGGTACTACAAAAAAAATATTTATAGTCACCCATGATAATGAAGTTATAGATATTTGTAAAAAACTCAACTATAAAATTATAGATTTAAGTTAAATGCAAATATCAATAGTTATACCGACTCTAGAGAGACCTCACTTACAAAGAACAGTTAATAGCGCTCTTGAAAGCCCTTATGTTGCTGAAATAATAATTATTGGAAATAGCATTAAAATTGATGTTATTGATAATAAAAGAGTTAGGTATTTTCATATTAATGAGAAAAATGCAAATTCTAAACGTAACTTCGGTATCCGGAAATGTAATTTTAGTTATATTTTATGCTTAGATGATGATGATTTGCTTTGTCTAAATTCTAAAATTATTGGGAAGGCTGAAAAAGCTTTTCAGCATAGATCCTGCGTTGGTTTTGCTATGAGCGCAGATGTATATGTAAATAACAAACTCGTAAGAAATATTGATAAGGGAGAAAAATTCTTTTATCTAAATGATTTTCGTTTCACCAACCCAATTGGAACTACCTCCTCTGTTCTTTTAAGCAGAGACATAATAAAAAATGATGAATATTTCCATCAAGATATTGGATGCAGACAAGATTACTTTTGTTGGATAAAAGTACTGTTAATAAATAATGGTTCATGCTTCAAAGCAACCTCAAATGTTGGAATAATTTATAATGATGATAACGCACATGATAGAACTTCAAAATCAGGTCTACTTTTTAAACTATTTCAAGTTGTAAAGATTTTTAAAAAAACTTTTGCATTAAATAAATTATTTGCTATTTTTTCAACTTTTTCTCATTTAAGATATTTAATCGCAAGCTTAAAAAAATGAAATTTTCTATTTGTATCACAACATATGATAAACAGGATAAAGTTAACAATTTAATTGATAGCTTTCAAAATAGTGCTAATAAATTAAACATTACTTTAAGATTTTATATTTCAGTTTCTAATATTACTATTGATATAAATCCGCGAACTGATGTTAAAATTTTTAAACTTCCAAAAGACTATTTTTGGGCAAGGTCTTTTAAATTTTTGTTAAAAAAAATAGATGAAGATTCTGAAAAAATCATACATATCAATGATGATACCAATATCTCCAATGAAGAGGTTGAAAAATTTCTTAATTTAAGTGTCTTGTCAGATGTTCTCGTTGCAAATTTTTATGATACTAAAAAAGACCATATTTTTGGGTTCAAGCGCTTTGATGGAAGAAGTTTTAGACCTTCATCTATCTGCAAAGCAGAATTTTTTAATGGCAACTTATTTATGTCTAATACAGATTTATTAATAGACTCTATCCCTTTTTACACATATAAGCATGGTTTCTTAGATTATCATCTATCTTTTAAAATCATAAAGGCTCTTAATGAAAGAAAACTAAAAATGGAAGAATTAAATATAAATCATAATGTTGAGACTAATCTAGAAAGAAAAATGCTGCATAAGACCATCAGAGATCCAATGAATTCCAGAATGAACCCTTTTGACCAAATGATTTTTTATATATCCATTGGAAGACCGTTTTTTGGTTGTATTAGTTTCTTCTTAAATGCCTTTAGAGCAATTAATTTTTATACTAGGGGGATAAAATGAATAAACGAATTTTAATATGCGCAGCTACTTTTTCACAACTCATACCAGTTTATGATCATATGCTAAAAAAAAAATATAGCGTTGATTATATTTTAGCCTCCCAAAGTGGAGCTAAAGATACCCAAGCCAATTCATTACTAATAAAAATGCTCAGAGCTGTAGAGTTTGGATTTTTAAGTAACTCATTATTTTCAATGTATCATGTTGGATTTATTCAGAATCATTCAAAAAACTATTTTTTCAATACATTACTTAAGAGCCTTAGTTATACGTCAAGGAAATCACGCCCATCAGGAAAATTAATAAAAAGACTATTATCGAGAATATTAAAATTTCAATTAAATTATTTTAAAACTAAAAATATTAGCTCTTATGATGAAATTATATTTACAGGTATTTTAACAACTAAAACTGAATTAGCTTTGTTTTTAAACGCTGATAATAAAAATATTACGACAACTTACTGGCCTGCAAACTGGGATAATGCTTCATCAAAATGTATAAATCCTCTCGGATCATTTACTAAATCATATTATTGGACTGAGGAAATGAAAGCTTTGATGGAAATAGTTCCCTACTATAAGATATTAATTCCTGGCGCCTTTCCAAGGCTAAGATATCTTCAAAAGGTAAGCCATGTGGCTGATGAAGTTAGTCTTAGAATTCTCGTAGCCTTATCTCAGAAGAGCCTCGACTCTTCAAATAAAATTATATCAAATCTGAATTCTCAAATAGAAAAATGCGGTATAAAAAATGTTCAAATAACTATTAGACCTCATCCAGCATCTAAGATACCAGATATTAATAACTCAAAACTTAATCATATTAAGTTATCAACTGGCGACTTAATTGGAATTAACAAATCAAGCAATTTAACTGATGCAAAAAATAAAATGAAAATATATGAAGATGAAATAGTTAAAGTTTTATCTCATGCTGATATATTAATTTGTGAAGGTGGCACTCTAATACTTGAAGCAATTAATATAGGCATCCCTTCAATAATCTTGAGTATAAATCCGTATAATCCAACTGCTGCTCATTTTAATAACTTTGATCATTTTAAATTACTATCATCTGAAGAAAGTGTAAAAGCTGTTTTCAGCTTTCATAGACTAATTGAAAATTGTCAAAAACTTAAACAAAATAAAAATCAACCAATCTCAGAAGATTTAAAGCTCATAATTGATCAAAACTGATGACTTATCTTTTTATTATTTTAATTTTTGCAATTGTTTTAAATAATCTATTATGTCTATCTTTTCGTAAAGAATTAGCATTCATTTCTTTTTTACCAATTCCTTTTATTACTATTTTTTTTTTTAATGCTGGATCTCCAGATATTGAAGTTTATAAATTTTTTTTTTCAGAAACTTGTAAAGGTAGCTTTGTAACTGATCCTGGAATGAGCTTAATTTTTATACCATTTTGTGGTTTTGGAGAGGAAATTGGTATTAAACTAATAATATTTATTGTTTCTATCCTTGGATATCTTGCATTTTCAAAAATTGATAATACTTTTGGTCCAGTAATTTATTTAGCATTTGGAAATTTTTTTATTGGAAATTTTAATGCGTTATCTTTTAATTTTTTACTTTATATATTAATAATTGCACTTCTTAATTCTAATAAGTTAAAAAATTCCTTACTTATAATTTCAGGAACAGCTTTTCATACTGCAGGAACATTTTTTTTACTATCAAATTTTTTAAGCAGGATTAGTCTGCTAATAACAACTCCAATAGCAATATTAATAACAATTCTAAGTTACTCATTTCTTATTAATTTCACTCCATTTGATGATAGATTTTTTAAGTTAAATGGGGATGGAAGTATATCCAACTTAATTTATTTTTTAATTATTACTATATTATTTTGTATTTTTGGGCATAAAAAATATGACAAAAAGCTTCTTAATTCTATTGTTCTTGCTAATGTTATATATGCTGGATTAGCAATTAATATTATTTTTTTACAAATAAATGCATTAAGATTTTTAAATATTTCATTCGCATTTTTATTAATTTCTTTAATAAGTCTTTTTTCAAAAAATAGTTTTACAAGAACCTTAATTTTTATGGGAATTTTAATCCTATCTATTGCAAATTTTATTTTTAACAGCTCTATCTTCCCATTACATGAATGGATATTGTTCGAAATAGTATAAGTTATGATTGATAAAAGAATACATTTTTTAATTATGCTTTAAGTTAAAACTCATTATTTTTCTAATTTTCATAGTTATTTTGATAATTCACACATAAAAATGTTGTCAAACTCATACTATTTCTTTAAAAAAAAATATTTTTAGCTTAACTCCATCTTGTGAAATAGTTTAAAAAAAATACCAAGTATTGTTTATGCGCAGCTTTAGAACTAGAATATACTTTTTTTTAACCTATAAATTTAAATGCAGTATAAAAAAGCTAAAGATTTTATATCAGAATATGAACTAACTGACTTTACTAATGAAAAAAAGGTTGCGAGGTATGTAACATTTTTTAATTTAGATAAACTGTGTAAGCCACTTGATGAAGACCAAATGCCCAATGGTCAATTATTTCCTGTAAGCTTGAGTATAATTAATTTGCCAAATGAAGATATAAGTCCATATAGACCAGTTTTTGGTGATTTATGTAGACTTCATTATATTGTTTTATCAAATAAAATGATAAACGTCCTAGAGTTTGGCAGTGGATTTTCTTCTGTTGTCATTTCTCATGCATTAATGATATTAAAGAATGAATTTCATAGCTGGGCAAATGAAAATTTAAGATCCAAAGATCCCTTTAAGTTATTTTCTGTTGATGAAAATGAGTACTTTAGTAACTTAACAACAAAAAGAATTGGTGTATCTCTTCAAGAGTATGCATCTATAAGCTCAAGCAATGTCACATTAAAAACTCATGATTCAAGATACTGTACTTTTTTTGACAATGTTCCAAATGTTTCTCCTGATTTTATACTTTTAGATGGACCAGACCAATATGCAGCCAAAGATTCTATAAATGGCTTTCAAATTAGTGATGCAGCAAGAATGCCAATGTCCGCTGATATCTTGGGTTTTGAATTTTTTTTAAATCCAGGTACTCTAATATTGGTAGATGGAAGAACTGCCAATGTAAGATTTTTAAAGCAATACCTTAAAAGAAATTGGATACATACTCATGATGTTGATGGAGATGTTCATTATCTCGTCCTTAATGAAGATCCATTTGGTGCCTATAGCAAATCCATTATAGATTTTAAAAATAATAATTAATTGAAATTATTATACTTTTCAATATTTATTTATATAATTTACTAATGAGCATTAAAATAAGTGTAGTAAGTGGTGGGTTTGATCCAATTCACAGAGGTCATATCGAGTATTTCAAAGAAGCAGCAAAAATTGGTGATAAGTTAGTAGTTGCTCTGAATAGCGATAAGTGGCTTATTGATAAAAAAGGTAAATACTTTATGCCATTTTCTGAGAGAAAAGTAGTTATTGAAAATTTAGAAATGGTAGATCTTGTTGTTGATTTTGAAGATGATGACATGGGAAGCTGCTGTAATGCCCTAAAAAAACTAAAAGAAATATATCCAAATGATGAAATTATATTTTGTAATGGCGGAGATAGAAAAGAGACTAACATTCCAGAAATGTCAGTAAATGGAATTAGTTTTGAATTTTCTGTAGGCGGTGACGAAAAACTAAATTCATCTAGCTGGATCTTGAAAGACTTTCAATTTGATTTTGAGAAAAGAATATGGGGAAAATTTTTTAATTTGTATATTGATAATAGATTAAAGCTTAAAGAGCTGATTGTAGATCCCGGTAAAGGAATGAGTTTTCAAAAACATAAATACAGGAATGAAATATGGTTTGTTAGCAAGGGCAAATGTTTAGTAAACTTCAGTGAAGAAGATCCAGATAATTATAATGAATTTCTCCTTGAAACCGAACAGACGTTTCATGTTCCCATTGACGCATGGCATCAAATAACTAATCCATATGATAAACCATGCCACATAATTGAAATTCAGTATGGAGAACAAACTTCTGAGGAAGATATTGTAAGATTGAGATATTACGCCGAAAATGAAAAAATATTAAATCAATGACTTATGTCATAAATATTTCAGCATTTGAAGAGTATAGTTTATCATTTAAACAAGGGCTTCATGTCTACAATTGTATTGATAAGACTTATTTTGATATGAACACATTAGTTTCTGAGGTCCGTAAAACATTGTTTGAAAAATACAATGTTGATTTTAGCTTGCCTGCTTTTTTAGGGATAGCTATTGGCTATTGGATGATTTTGTTTCAAAAGCAATGGGCAAAATGTTTTTAGTGAGCAGCATCCGTGTCAAAAAATTTATGGCCACAACGCAATTTGCATCAGCAGTAAACAAATCTGCAGTTCTAGATTCTTATGAAGTAATTAGATATATTTAACCTTTTACTTTCAATGAAATGATTAAATTTAATAACTTAAGTCAAGAAATGCCTTTTCTGCTTTTTAAGGAGAAATACAATGAGGCTTTATTTGCAAATCAAAAGAGTATTGAAGCTCTTTCAATTTCATCTTATAACAAGGAGATGAAAGAGGTTGATTCTAGATATGTAAATCTTAAATTTATTAAAAATGATGAGTTTATTTTTTTTAGTAATTATGACTCAACAAAAGCGTCTGCTTTTAATTCTCACAATCAAATAGCCGCATTATTATTTTGGCCTAGTATCAATGTTCAGATCAGAATGAAAGCTAAAATAAAAAAAACTACTAATGAATATAATCAAAAATATTTTTTTGATAGATCAGAGAAAAAAAATGCATTAGCCATCTCATCTAACCAATCAAAGCCAATAGTTTCTTATAGCCAAGTCAAAGAAAATTATAATAAATCCTTAAAAAACGATGATTTAAAAAAATGCCCAGAGTTTTGGGGAGGCTATTCATTTACCCCTTACTATTTTGAATTTTGGGAAGGTCATGAATCACGATTAAATAAAAGAGAAGTCTTCAAAAAAAATGATGATAGTTGGAAGTATCTTTTTCTTCAACCCTAAGTAAAATTTTATTGCGTAATAAGTTAATTAGTATAAAATCAGCACCATTAAATGATAAATATCAAACCATCCCAAATAAACAACATTTTACTTAATACATAATGTTTATAATCTTGTCCATTTCTTCAAAGGTACTCTCATAGCTTCTCAGAAAAAAAATATCACACCTATTAACGAAAAAATTCGAGCGAGCGAAGTAATGCTTATTGGATCAAATGGTGAAAAACAAGGATTGGTAGCATTTTCCGTTGCCTTGGAATCAGCTAGAGTGGCATCACTTGACTTGGTTCAAGTATCACCTTCAGATGCATCGCCTTTGGTTTGTAAGCTTTTAGATTATGGTAAACATGTCTTTGATAAGAAAAAAAGCTTATCTTCATCAAAGATAAAGGTTAAAAGAAGCACCACAAAAGAAATAAAATTTAGACCTTCTACAGATATCGGTGACTATAATATTAAATTAAAAAAGGTTAAAAGCTTTATTCTTGACGGAGATAAGACTAAAATAAGCGTCCGATTCAGAGGTAGGGAAATATTGAACAGTGATATGGGCCTTAATTTACTAAATAGATTAAGAGACGAGCTGGAAGATATTGCCCAGGTGGACCAAGAGCCTTCTCTTGAGGGCAGGCAGTTGCTTATGGTTCTTTCTCCTTTGAAGAAGAAGTAAATATAAATTTTATAAGAAGAATAATATGGGATATAAATTAAAAACACATTCTGGAGCTGCTAAGCGCTTTAAGAAGACAGGTACGTCTGTTAAGAGCAAAAGTGCAAATAGAAATCATATCCTTACTAAACAGTCTACAAAAAGAAAAAGACATAACAGAGGCTTAAACAAACTATCAGGGATAGTTCTTAAAATGGCTTCAAAATTAATAAGAAGATAAATCATGCCAAGAACTACCAAATCAGTAACAGCAAAAGCAAAACATAAGAAAGTACTTAGTGCTACTAAAGGGCATTACGGTGCTAGAAGTAGATTATTTAGAACTGCTAAACAGTCTAATATCAAATCTTTGCAATATGCCTTTAGAGATAGAAAAAATAAGAAAAGAGCATTCAGAGCACTTTGGATTGCAAGAATTAATGCTGGAGCCAGAGAGCTTGGTGTCTCATACTCTGTACTTATTAATTCTTTGGCTAAAAAAGATATTGCTTTAGATAGAAAAATCCTTTCTGATATAGCTATTACTGATAACGCAACTTTTGAGAAGATTGTAAAAACAGCTACTAGCTAGATATACTGGTTTCATGCCAGAATATAAAGATATTTCACCCCCCGAGCTAATCAAAGATAGGGGTTCCCTTCATCCAATAAATCACATGAAAGACTCCATCATGAGTCTATTGGTTTCCTATGGCTTTGAAATTGTTGATGGGCCTGAAATTGAAACAGAAGAATTTAATTTCGATATGCTTAATATTAAAAAATCACATCCCGCAAGACAGATGCATGACACTTTTTATGTTGAAAACAAATCAAATCTTCTAAGGACTCATACTTCGCCTGTTCAAATAAGAGGTATGCTTGAAAAAAAACCGCCACTAGCATTTATTTCGGGTGGAAAAGTTTATAGAAAAGATGATGATGCTACCCATTTACCAATGTTCCATCAGGTTGAGGGTATATATGTTGATGAAAATGTAAGCTTTGCTCAGCTTAAAGACCTAATTTATAAAATTATTCACTCACTTTTTGGTGATGATGTTGAATTAAGATTTAGACCCTCATATTTTCCATTTACTGAGCCTTCTGCAGAGGTTGATATCTTATCAAAAGAGGGTAAGTGGCTTGAAATACTTGGGTGTGGAATAGTTAATCCAGTTGTTTTAGATAATTGCAATATAGATTCTAATAAATATAGTGGTCTAGCCTTCGGTCTTGGTATTGAAAGAATAGCCATGCTTAAGCATGGGGTAATCGATATAAGAGAGTTCTATAAGTCTAACTTAGATTTTTTAATTCAGTTCAAATGAAAATAGCATATAGTCATCTAGTTCATTGCATAGAAGAAAAACCGAGCATTGAACAAATATCAGATAAATTATTTCAACTTGGCCATGAACACGAAATTGATGGGAGCATTTTTGATATGGAATTCACTCCTAATAGAGGAGATTGCTTATCTATAAATGGCTTACTAAGAGATTTAGCAGTTTTTTATACAGTTGATCTTAATCAAGAGGTATTTACTGAAAAACTAAATGAACTGCAATTAGATTTCGAGAATTTATCAGAAAGCACCTGCCCCAAAATATCATTTCTTAAATTAGAAATTGAAAATATTCCTGAGACTTATAAAGGTTCTTTGGATAATTACCTTAAAGATTTAAGTTTAAATAAAAATAATTTATTTACGGATGTTTCTAATTATCTTTCGTATGAGACAGGCCAGCCAACACATTGCTATGATGCGAGCACAATGAGCGGCAAGATTATATTCCATGAAATAGATAAAAATGAAGAGTTTGAAACATTGCTTGATAAAAAAATTACTCTTTCAGGTAAAAATTCAGTTTTTTCATTAAACAATAATGTTATCAATCTTGCAGGTATAGTTGGTGGAAAGAGTACGTCTTGCTCAACTAACACAAAGACAGTAATTGTTGAATGTGCATTTTTTCAACCAGAAGCAATTATAGGTAAATCTGTAAAGTATGATATTCAATCTGAAGCATCTCATAAATTTGAAAGAGGCGTTGATCCTGATTGTCATGATAGGGTGCTCAGAAGATTTATTAAGCTTGTTAGCGAACATGCAAATATAAAAGATATGTCTATTATTTCTTATAAATCTAAAGACAATCCAATTACTCAAATGCCAGTTAATGTTGGCAAAATAAATCAAATTATCGGAATTAATATAAGTGAAAAAGAGTACTTAAGTTATCTTTCAAAACTAGGGTTTATTGTTGAGGAAGGCTTAATTGAAGTGCCATCGTTTAGAAGTGATGTTAAAACGCAAAATGATTTAGCAGAAGAGGTAGCAAGAGTTATAGGCTATGACAATATTTCAACATCAAAGATAACTATTCCAAACAATGAGAGAACAAATCATAAAGCTATTGAAAATAAATTAAGATATTTTCTACTAGATAATGGTTTTTATGAAGTCATTAACTCTCCATTTGTTAATTTATCCTCAGAAGAGGCAATAAAAGTTGATAATCCGTTGGATTCAAACAGAGAATATCTTCGAACCAATATAACTAATTCCTTGGTGGACAACCTTTTATTTAATGAAAGAAGGCAAAAAGATTCAATAAAGCTTTTTGAGATATCAGATGTTTATTCATTCGGCAACGGCATTAATAAAAAAAGAAAGTTATCTGTTATTGCAAGCGGAAGAGTCGGAGAAAATTACAAAGACTTCTCAAAAAAAATTAATAAAAAATATCTTGAGATATTATTTCAAGAAATACTTCCAAATGAAGTATTTAACTTTAAAAAATTATCAAGAGAGTTTTTAGATACAAAAATAAAGAATGAAATAATTAGTCTAGAGGTTGATATTGATAAATTCCCTTATGATATTCTTTCTTATAAAGAAATATCTAGCCCTCCTGATAATTTTAATGAATATAGACCTATTTCAGATTTACCATCCTCTATTAAAGATATTTCGTATTCAGTAAAGGATTTCAGTAAAATTAAGAACCTCACAGATTTATTGCTTAATTATCAAAGCGACATTGTTAAAAATGTTTTTATTTTTGACTATTTTAAAAATGAAAAAATAGATGAAATAAAAATTGGCTTTAGGTTTGTCTTCCAATCAAAGATAGCGACATTAACTGCATCAGAGATCGATATGATTTATAATGAAATAATAACTAAAACTCAAGATATTAAGGGCATAACGATACCAGGCATGAAGAAAAATGTATGAGCATCACTAAAAAAAATATCATAAAAAATATAAATAAGGAAACTGCAATATCAATTGAGGATGCGTCTATCTTAGTGGAATCATTTCTAATGTTAGTTAAGAAACATGCAAAACTAAATAAAGTTAAATTGAGTGGCTTTGGTACCTTCTGTTTTAAAAAAACACCTAAACGTATTGGAAGGAACCCTAAAACTTCTGATTCATATATAATACCAATTCTAAATAAACTAAATTTTAAACCCTCTAATATATTAAAGGATAAGATAAATTAATGAATAAATTCCTTGTTACAACATTATTAATTACTTCAGCTGCTATTTTCTCTCAAGAGCTAGATGAGTCGTATTTGAAAAGTCTTCCTGATAATATACGAGAGGATGTTCTTTTAAAAATAGATCAACGCGATGAGGATGAAAAACCCATTTACAGAAGGCAGTCCTCTATGATAGATAAGCCCTTTTCAGAAGAAGAAATGAAAGCTAGGAAGAAAAGAAATAGATTTGGAGATAATATCTTCGATACAATGCAGTCTTCATTTATGCCTATAAATGAGCCAAATTTAGATAGTTCTTATGTTCTAGATTTTGGTGATACTCTTGAATTACAGTTGATTGGACAAAAAAACTCTATCGATAACCTTTCTGTAAAAAGAGATGGTTCAATTAATATTCCAGAAATAGGAAAGTTATTTGTATCTGGCCTTCCACTTGATGATGTAAATAAACTAATCAAAGCAAAGATCAGTGCTGCTTTTATAGGAGTGGAGGCTTTTATAACCTTGGTTAATATAAGGGATATACAAGTTCTTGTTACTGGTAATGCATACAACCCTGGCATATACACACTTAACGGTAACTCAAATATTTTGAATGCCTTGAGTATGGCAGGTGGAGTAGATATAAATGGTAGCTACAGAAAAATCGATCTAATTAGAAATAATGAAGT
>Ga0209534_10001033_pt1 | contig 30038 bp, 30 predicted proteins | sample COG_07_FD_184751 | JGI IMG/M metagenome (GOLD analysis project Ga0209534, IMG submission 184751) | Pelagic Microbial community sample from North Sea - COGITO 998_met_07 (SPAdes) (version 2) | ecosystem: Environmental > Aquatic > Marine > Neritic zone/Coastal water | place: Helgoland, sampling...
GATGACGGCCGCACCTAATCAAGCGAGATAATTTAATTTAACAGAGACGTTTGCATGACAACAGAATTTGACTACGACCTATTTGTTATTGGTGCGGGCTCAGGGGGGGTGCGAGCGGCTCGGATGGCGGCATCTAAGGGTAAAAAGGTGGCTGTGGCAGAGGAGCGTTACCTCGGTGGTACCTGCGTTAATGTGGGTTGTGTGCCGAAAAAACTATTTGTTTATGCCTCTCAGTTCCCGGAGTTATTTCATGCCAGCGCGGGGTTTGGCTGGACTGTGCCTCAGCAGCCGACGCTTGACTGGGCAACTTTAAGAGATAACAAATCCGCTGAGATTGAGCGCCTTAATGGTATCTATAATAATCTGATTGATAACAGTGGCGCTGATCTCTTTGATGGCCGAGCAACCGTGGCTGGGGCGAACCTTGTCAGCGTTAATGGCAAGACCTACAAAGCTCATACTATCTTGGTCGCGACGGGCGGCTGGCCCTATATTCCAGAGTTTCCCGGTAGCGAACATGCGCTTAGTTCTAATGAAATGTTTTTCCTCGATAAGCTACCCAATAAGGCTGTGGTGGTTGGTGGCGGCTATATAGCAGTAGAGTTTGCCGGCATCTTAAACGGTCTGGGGGTAGAGACCCACTTGGTCTATCGTGGCCCTAAACTGCTTAAGTCCTTTGATGTAGAAATGGGTGACAAAATTATGCAGGGTATGGTCGACAAAGGCGTCAATATCCATTTAAACACTGAGGTTAATCAGATCACCAAGACTGATGAACAGCTGTCTGTAATCTTAAATAATGGCTCAGATCTTGAGGCAGGCTTGGTACTTTACGCCACGGGGCGTCAGGCCAATACGGCCGGGCTGGGATTGGAAACAACCAATGTGGTGATGCGGGACAATGGCTCCATTCAGGTTGATAAGTATTTTTCCACTGCTGAACCCAGTATTTATGCCTTGGGAGATGTGATTGACCGAGTACAGTTAACCCCGGTGGCGATTCAAGAGGCCATGGTGTTGGTTGATCACCTGTTTGGTGATAGCAGCGCAACTATTGATTATCGGGATATTCCCACGGCCGTATTCTGCCAGCCAGAATTCGGCACTGTAGGTCTCAGCGAGGAACAGGCGAGGGAAGAATATAAAGATATTGCGATCTATCTATCGGCCTTTAAGCCTATGTTGCAGACGCTGGGTGGCGGCACTGAGCGCATCATCATGAAGCTGGTGGTCGATGAAGAGTCAGATATTGTGCTGGGCTGTCATATGGTAGGTGAACATGCGGCTGAGATTATTCAGGGTATGGGTATTGCCTTAAAAGCAGGTGCTACAAAGGCCCATTTTGACGCAACTGTGGGTATTCATCCCTCTGCTGCAGAAGAGTTTGTAACCATGAGAGAAAAAACCAGATAAGGCTGGGCAATAGATTCCCAGTTATTGGTCTTCATTTTAAATGATAACGAAGAGAGCCCTACTAGCTTTGCTAAGCAGGCTGAGCACATTTATATAAAAAGGCCATTAATTTAAAAGTGAAGATAATAAATCTTCCGTTCTGATATCCCGAAAGTAACCAACAAGTTTTGTGCGCTTCATAACTTGTGTATTTTGGAGATTTAATCTTGAGTAGCCGAGAGCTGTACCTTGAGTGGTGTAACAATTGGCATAGTCTCGAGGACTTCTCGGCATATTTTTCGCTGCATATAAACTTTGCTCGACAACTTATTATCAGTGAAGGGCTTCAGAGATCATCAATAATGGATAGAGATAACTTACCTCAGAGGGTGTTGGTCAGCGCGCAGCCTATGCTGGAGTTTGTAAGAGAGCCGCTAAAAAAAGACATAGCCTTTTTAGCAGAGAAAGCTGCTTCAGAAGAAGCATTACCAGTTGGGGAGACTTAGTCGCCTACATCTTTACTCTTAATTAAATATTTTTCTGATCGAGGCCGCTAGCCCAAACGCCGAGATAAACAGCCGCCAGCGACGATAGAGTTGGAGTAGCCTAGTTGGTATAACCCATTTATTTATGTAGGTTTACGATTTACAAGCTTATTACAAATCACCTCAAAAACAGGGGGGGTTTTTTAAAGAAAGTTATGAACGGTTATGTATTTTGCTGAGGGCTATGCGATTTTCGATTAATGGGCGATTCTATTCATATCGAGAGACCACATGTAGCTGGAATATTGTGTTTTCTAAGCAACACAAGAAGTAACACAGAAGGCTATGCTATATAAACATATCATTACTAATCAATAGCTTACAGTCTAAGTTCAATTCCCGCCGCCTCCACCAAAAAGTCGTAAACTGTTGAAATTATTACAGTTTATTGTGCAAATAGTCATTGTATTTCGCTGGTGAGATACATAGGTGAGATACAATGACTGTTTTTAACACCTCATACCTTGTCCAATCACGCCATGGCATCTGGTATTTCTAGATGCAGGTTCCGCCAAATTTCCGCAAAAATAACTCTCGAACACTGATTAGGCGATCTTTGAGCACTCGTGAACGTAATGTTGCGCTGTCACGATCAAAGTTTTGGTATCTCAAAGTTGTTGAACTGGACTACGATCTCTCGAGTCTTAATTCCAATGAGACGAGTAAGGAAAGCGACAAAAAATCTTCACTATGTCTCAGTGAATGCATAGAAACATTTATATCTGAAAAAAGGAGGGGGTGGCGAGATCCCCACTCTTACATCAACGAGCACAAGGACTATCGACCTAAACTTTCGATACTTACTGAAATATTAGGTAATCCACCATCAAATGACATTACCAAAGCAGATATCGTCAAATATAAAAATATACTCTTTAAGATGCCATCAAACAGGAACAAGAAACCCAAGTATTCGGGGCAAACCATTGAGCAATTGATGGAGATGGATATCCCACCCAATGACCTTTTGGGTAGTACAACAATCAGTAATAATTTTGTAAAGGTAGCATCATTTCTTTCGTGGTTGTCTGAGAATGATCTCGCACAGACTAACCTATCATCTCCACTGCGCAGAGTTATCAGAAAAGAAAGGGTAGACTCGGAACTAAGGTCAGAGTTTAAACGCCATGACCTTGAAGCAATTTTTAATAATGACTTCTATTTGAAGGGCAAGCATCGTTGCAGTGCTCACTTTTGGATACCACTCCTGGCACTATTTACTGGTGCTCGGTTGAATGAGTTATGCCAACTGGATAGGGCAGATATCGTTTTGATCGAGGGGATATGGTGTATCGATATAAACCGCAATGGTCGTAAAAGATTGAAGAACTTATCATCTGTAAGAATAGTCCCTCTTCACTCTACACTCATCAATGAGTTGTCGTTCCTTGAATTGGTTAAAGGTAGTGAGGAAATAAAGTTGTTTCCAGAACTAAAGGAATCACCAGAGGGTTATGGGCAGTCTTTTTCGAAGTGGTTCAATCGCACTTACCGCAAGAATATCGGGGTTGGACAGGGAGAAAGAAGGAAGGACTTCCATTCTTTTCGTCATACCTTTGCAAACTACTTTAAACAATTGAATGATGTGCAAGAATTCAGAGTGAGCGAACTTTTGGGGCATAAAGGATCATCAACTATTACCTATAGTCGTTATGGAAAAGAGTCCTCTATAGTGGCAAAGGCGGCATTGATAGAGTCTTTGCGGTTCCCGATGATTAGATTTCATCGTTTTAATCAGAAGGGATGAAGTCAGTATTACCAGATGCTTGTGTATATCTCCTCTGAGGATTCAATCCATCAAATACATGAGGGACAAGGGATTAGGTATCCGAAAGATTGTCAGTGAACTGTCTGTGGGTGTGGGGACTGTTTATAAGGTGCTAACGTATACTCGGTATAGTTAGTGCGCCTCCCTATTAGGATATGAATCAACCATAAGATGTTAACACTATTTTTGATACTGTACGGTAACCTAACCTAATTACTCACCTGTCCGTTCACGAGTAGGTTTTATAACCATTTCTTTGACAGGATTAACACTATCTCTCCCATAAAATTTTATCGCCCACTCACCATCTATACGAACCATACTTTTAATTGAATTTGTGAATTCTTTAGCAAAATTTTGTACTACGATTTCTTTAATTTTCCGTCTATCAGTCCCATTTTTTTCCAACTCATTAATTAATCGTATGAGGTACTCACGTTTCTGTTCATCATCTTCTTTAACCTCCTTGGCGCGTTTCGCTCTAACGTCTAAACGTTTTTTTCGGTTAATATCGGATGCAGTCTTTATGGTAGCAATATCTTCAAGCAATTCTGGTATTGGTTTTCGGTTTAAGTACAGACAAACTGATTCCAAATTTACTAAAGAAATCTGAACAACGTTTGACCAATCAAATTCTAAACGCAATAGTTTCTCTTCAATCAATCCCTCCTCCAATCCATCAACATCAAAATAACTACTGAGAGAATTTTCTCCACGTTCGCGATAGTTTCCTTCTACTCGATCAATTAATGAATTAAGAACCTCTTTTAGGGTGAAGTAGTTGGCGTTTTCAGTCAGAATTATCCTAACTGCCCAATTCGATTGTTCATAGTTAAAGTACTTTCTTGCCTCATCATCCGATAACTGAGAGAACGCTTTCTCTGATTTTTTTGACACAGGATCTTTGACGAACTCTTCTTTAAAGTCCAACTTTTTGGGGAATAGATTTCTTAACACATTTGCTGATTTTTCGATTATGAATTTAATGGATCGCGTAATATAAGGATACAACCATTTTAAAAACTTGATGATATCGTTTAACAGTTTTTTCATATTATTAATATCTCATTGAGTGAGAGTGCAAAGTTATACGTAGTTACAGATTGAACACTTTATTTAATATTGAATTTTTAATAAATCCCATTGAGATTGTGCACCATAACGTAATGGTAAAACACTTGTTCCTACACCAGAGGTTACAAAAAGTGTTTTTTCATTATCAATATATAAACCACAGTGTCCCTCTGACGGAGCAGTCGATGGTACCCATAAAGCACCTATAAACGGTATTCTGACTTGACCACAGTGAGTATGACCAGCGATAACTAATCCTTTTACTTCCTCGTAGCATGCTACTGATGGATCATGAGTAATCGATATTTTCGGCACATAATTACATGCTTGTGGGAAATCAATATAACGATACTGCCCTGTATAGTCGTCCCCGAATCCTCGGATGCAAACAAGTCCACTTGATGTTTCGATCAAACCTATTTCATTTTCCATTACATTCAAACCAGCACGAGAAAATGATGCATACCATTCTTTTGGATTAGACCAACTTTCATAGTTCCCCAAAACTATTGCATTAGGAATGGGGTCGACAAGTTTTATTGCATTAACAATATTCTTACGGTGAGTTGCTATATCAACTATATCTCGTGGATTCTTTATATAATCCCCAACAAAAATTATGAGGTCGGGGTTTGCGTCTTTAACTGCTGATATCAAGGCGCGGAAGTCTGAAAGGGAATCAGCATGTTCTGATAAGTGAGGATCTCCTATTACTGCAAATTTTAATGCAACTGGATTGACCTTTGGATCGGTAATGACTATTGAGATATCGTTACGTGTTGTTTGCATGGACAGGTAGATTGATACTAAAACGTAACTACAAATTAATCCGATCAAAATTAGTAATATTGGTTTTTTGATCATAATTTATCGACTAATCGATTAAAGTATCAGTTTATCCTATTGCAATAACTAACTTCCATAGAATGTTTTATGAGGTCGGTAGGTGCGCAGATGTATCTCAAAGTCGCCTGTTCTAACCTAAAGACTCTCTTGTCTACCGCGGTGCTGAGCACAATTAAATATATAAAGACCGTATAACTAAAGTTTCCTAAGAATCTTCTCTAACTGCGTATTCGTGCGTTCGTTGAACAGTTGTCCAGAGACAACAATTGCAGTGATTGCCCCCAGTTGGTGTCGAAGTGCGATGTTCGCATCACACGTCTGAATCAGTCCTTCCTGTAGTCTCTTTAATTGTTCTTCGGTGGTATCGCTTGGTCGAGGTCTCAGTGCATTCTTCGCAGAATTGAGTTCCATCTCAACCTTCTTACCCTCATTTCGAGCACGGAGTCCATACCCAGTAGCAATACCCCTGCGAAGTAAACGACTTTCATTGAGGTCTTCAGTGTCAGTGCCTCTTATCTCTTTAAAGGTTTTCATTACCACCTCACATCCAGTCCATTATCAGCAAAGAATGGCAAAGGTGGTTCGATGTCTTGGTTCACGGACTTAATCTTGGGCATTACTTTGGTTTCAAAATAGTCGTTGTAAGCAAACAAGGCATCTTGGATATAGTCTTTTTTGCTAATCCCTTGAGGGTTGAGAACACCAACTAAAGACATCCTGTTCTTATTGATTTGATTCCATAATTCCTCATCTAATTTGAGAGAGTAAGGTACAAGTTTTGATTTCTTTGGCATTTAATTTTCCTATGTAAGTTCTAATTCCAGTAAATGATTTAATCGGTCATATTCTTGATAAGTGCGTTTACGAATTTGATCTTTACTCAATGAGTCTAAATCTGTCTCATTTATCAAAGAGAGAATCGTTTGCTCCCTGTGAATTTCATTCTTTAGGCATTGCTCAATATCTATGGTCATTTTGGTTATCCTTGTTGTTTAAGTTGCTGTTTGTTGAATCTAAGAAGCAGACACACTTCACCATCACAATGAAGCGTGTCTTATTCCAGTTGAATCTGAAGTTTTCATACACCCCTTAGTCAATGAAACCTCAAAGAGGATTGGGTAGGTCAATGGTCACCTTTTACTCACTATTCACCCATATGAAGGATGACGGTTGTTCCAGATACCGACTAAGGAAGCATCTGGACTCAATGAGGGTTGCGAATCGTTCAAACATTGCCCTCTCACTTTACATCTACGAGTTATCCCCGATGCGGTGGGATGGTTGTCCCTTATGGGTGTTCTAAACAGAGGTTCACTTTTGCGACTTGTTAGAATATCTACAACTATTTTTTAGAACTCATATCTATATATACAAGTAATACCTTCAAACTGATGATGATCTTTGAAAAAGATGAAAATAAAAGATCGTGCTTTTGAAGTGCGATACACAGGTGGGATACAATCGGATTAACATTGAATTTAATACTGCAAACTCAATGACTTATTGCTCATTATGGCGCATGCAGGTAGCGGACAAGCGGACGCGGGTTCAATTCCCGCTGCCTCCACCAAACAGTAGCCCCGCAAGGGGCTTTAAAGTACCATAAAATATTGATTTAAATAGGTTTTATCGGCTTTTATAGGCGTAGAAAGATTCATTAAATATTGTAAAAATCCACGATTTATGTAACAATTAATGTAACAAAAAAGAGGAAAGCGCGGTCCTTTTGTTACATGCCCAAAGTTACTAAGCCACTGACTAATACAGAAATAAACAACGCACGAGGCAAGGCTAAAGAATACAATTTAGCTGATGGCCTCGGTCTCGCGTTGCGTGTTCGACCAGGTGGTGAAAAGTATTGGATATTTAATTACCAACGTCCGATCACTAAGGTCCGCGCTAACATTAGTCTGGGTATCTACCCCACAGTGTCATTATCCTACGCAAGAGTCACCCGTTCTGAATACCGAGATCTACTAGCCCAGGGTATCGACCCGAAATTTCATCGTAAAGAACATCTGGCTGCGGAAAAAGCAGCAGCTGCGAACACGTTGCAAAAAGTGGCTGCAGATTGGCTGTGTGTGAAGAAGAGCAAGGTTAGCAGTGATCATGCGGATGATATCTGGCGCTCACTAGCCTTACATATATTTCCTTATATGGGGCAGAAACCAATTAACTCGATTACTGCCCCCTCGGTTATTAGTGTGCTAAAACCGATAGAAGCCAAGGGTAGCTATGAGACAGTCAAACGGTTATGCCAGCGACTGAATGAGATCATGGTGTTTGCCGTGAATACTGGAATCATCATTGATGCCAATCCTCTATCCGGCATTAAAGACGCCTTTATAGCACCGGCTAAAAAGCATTTACCTACCTTACTGCCAAGTCAGCTAGATGACCTAGTGAGACGAATCTATGGCGCCTCCATTCGTTATACGACCCGTAATTTGGTGCTGTGGCAACTACATACCATGGTAAGGCCAAGCGAGGCGGCAGCCGCGGAATGGGCAGAAATTGATCTTGATGCAAAGCTTTGGACTATCCCAGCGTCACGGATGAAAAAGAAGCGTCAGCATATAGTACCGCTGTCTTCTGAGGTGATAGAGATCCTCGATGAAATGCTAGTTATAAGTAGCCATAGTCAGTTTATCTTCCCTTCTGAGGTAAAACCTCTGGAAAGTATGAATTCTCAAACGGCCAATATGGCTTTAAAGCGAATGGGCTACGAGGGCCAGTTGGTCTCACATGGGATGAGATCTTTGGCGAGTACAATTTTAAATGAACACGGCTTTTCACCAGACATTGTTGAGTCAGCATTAGCACATACTGATAAAAACACTGTAAGAGCCGCATATAACCGCGCTGAGTATGTTGAGCGGCGTAGGGATATGATGGACTGGTGGTCTAAACGAGTTAGCCAATCACGCACCACAGACTTATCTGCTGGCGCACTTTCAATTACGGAGCAAGAAGCTCCGCAGTAATAGGACAATGATATGGCTTTAAGAATAATGCGGTTAAGTGAAGTAAAGGCAGTAACGGGTCTTTCAAAGACCACGATTTACCGATTTGAGAAACTGGGGCGATTTCCATCGAGGGTTAGTCTCGGCGAAAGGAGCGTGGGTTGGTTTGAGGATGATGTGGAGGCATTTCTTTTGTCATTGAAGCAGTCACAAGAAATCGTGGCTTAGCTTAAAAGCGGTTATTACTCCGTTATTGATGATAGTTAACCGTCTATGCGGTTTATGGTTAACGAACCGTGGTTCGCGGTCCGGATTTGGTGGTGTGTACGCGGTTTAGGCCTATGTGTACGCACTGTGTACGCACTTGTGTACGCACTTTGAAAGGGTAAAAATCCAGCAATCATGCGGGCTGCAGAGATGTGTACAGTGTGTACAGGGTAATTTCAGGTTGAAGTTCAATTTAAAAAAAAAAGAGCTGTTTTTGAAAAACCGCTGAGCGAACTTAAAAAAGCCTGTACACAGCGTACACAGCGTACACATTGAGTTAAGTGATTGAAATCATTAACAATTGTGTGTACACGAAACGGGTTTTGAAACGCGTACACATTTTTAAAGCGCGTACACACTACATAACCCCGTTGAAGGCGAGGGACTTGACGAGCGTGAGCACGAGCAACGCACCACCAAACAGGATGTCTGATTCGCTGACCGTGAACCGCGATCTACGATTCTTGCGTCGTAAATGTTTCATGGGCTTTCTCCGTTAGATTTCGTGGCAGTCGACTACGTTTTCCCACAAGACTGTATTTAGTGCAGAGTCGTCGTGGTACAAGTGCTTTAATTCAAGAATTGATCCATCTTCAAAGTGGATCGCTACTTTGTCCGTGAAGGACACATTGGGAAATAGTTCTTCGTGCATGGCTTTCTCCGTTAGAGTTTCATGGTGTGGTGATTGAGGGCCTTGAACCGTGCTTCGCGAGCATCGAACCCTATCTGCTCGTATTTTGAGACAAGGTTCCAACGCTAAATTCGAAAACAAGGTTCCAGATGGATAAAAGGGGGAAGGTGGGTCTTGTCATTGGGGTGGGGTAGATATATTGAGCGCTTACTAGGGTCTAAAAAAATTTCTGCAAAAATTTAGCCTACATGTAGCGGTCTAAAGCCGCTTGATAGATCAACCTGGTCTTTTCTTCTACAACGCACATCAACGTCTCCTCAAACGTGCTCGTTAATAGTGCTTTTACTGCAATATCAGCGGCTAACTCCACTGGCCACTTATAGACACCGGTCCCCATAGAAACAAAGGCAATACTTTTAGCGTCAGGTACTTGACTGTGCAGTGCCAATGCGGATGTGTAGGCGTGATAAAGCTGCTCAGATTCACCTCGCTGGCCATCCATATACCTTGGGCAGACGGTATGGATTACATATTGTGCTGATAAATAAAAGCCGGGGGTGATGATTGCTTGCCCAGGCGTGAGTGGGGCGAATGACTGAGCTGCAGCATGGAGTTGGGGCCCCGCGGCTTTGTGGATAATGCCAGAAATGCCACTTCCTGCGAGTAAAGATGGATTGGCTGAAATAACGATAATATCGCTCTGTGCGGTTAGTAAATCCTTGGTCAAAACAGTCAAGTTTAAGCAATCATGCATAGAGTTATTCACTTTTGAATTGACCGATGCTATCGTACTTTAATTAGTTATTAAAGTGCGCTATGTTACATAGCCATGTTATGTAACATAGAGACTTTTAGATATGCCTGTCGGAAAAAGCGGACGAATTGTTATTGAGATCGACCCTACACTAAAGCAAGAACTGTATCAGTCGCTTGGTAAAGATGACTCTAACCTAAAGCAGTGGTTTTTGGAGCAGGTTGATGGATATCTAGCAGGGAAATCTCAAATGCCAATTCGCTTTCCCAGCAATAATGCAGACGACCTTTCTGAGATGTCACTATGAGATTTAATGCTGATCGATTTGCGTTTGGTCGTCATGAAACATTTCATCTCCGATTTGCTTGGTTGAGTAAAGGATTTTCCGCATTCCAAGTTAATAGTGATTTATTTGAAGATTTGGATTCGGCGACTGTGACTCTGGGAGTTGGGAAAAACATGGTGCAGTCCATCCGTTATTGGATGCGAGCCGCTCAACTTATCGATCCTATAAGTAATCATCCGACGGACTTAGGTATGTTTCTATTTGACGCGGAGTCGGGTGAAGATCCTTTTTTGGAAGATCAGGGGACGTTATGGTTGCTCCATTGGCTACTTGCTTCTAATACTGAGATGGCGACAGCTATCTCTTGGTTTTTCAGTAAATATCATAAAGCAAACTTCGATCAAGGAGAGCTCCGAGCCGCCTTGAGTAGTTTCCTTCAAGAATCAATGCTCAAAAAGCGCCCAGCTGCAGCGACCCTAAAAAACGATATATCCGTCTTAGCTAGGCTTTATGCCAAAACGCAAATGGCTGTAGTAGCGGAGGATGTCCTAGACTCTCCTTTGTCGGAGTTAGGTCTGATTTTTGAGCATGGTAAGTCAGGATACACCTCAACATTTCAGGATCACTCTGATCTGCCGAGTGAAATTGTAGGCTTTGCTGTTTTGCAGTTGATGGATTTCCGTGATTTGAAAATAATGCCTATTGAGGAGCTTGTGCACTCAGCGGAGGACTTCGTGTCGCCTGGATCAGTATTTCGACTAAACGAAGCCTCCTTTATGTTGAAAATCGAAGAGCTAGCAAGGCAGTATTCAGACAATTTCGTGCTGAGAGACACAGCGGGATTAAGGCAGTTGTATCTTAATGAGCCTCTATCTGCAACTCAGCTGCTTGAAGCGTATTACCAAAAGAGCTCAAAAGATCTGGGGTGTGCAGCATGAGTATTGCATCACAGGTAAAAGTTTCAGCTAGGTATACTCGTTCAGTCAATCTTGAAAGAGACTCGCAGTCAGACAGTCTTGATCTTGGCTATATACCCACATCGAGAGCTCTTAGAACATTAGCCACCATCACCAGCAGATTTTCAGAGACTGATCTTCCTCGAGCCTGGTCATTAGTTGGCCCATATGGGTCAGGCAAATCTTCATTTGCGTTGTTCTTATCGCATCTGCTTGCAGACCCTAGTTTAAAAAAGACGAAAGTGGCTAGGAAGGTACTCAAAAAGACTGATCCTGAACTAGAGGCCACACTGCGCGTGGAAACTAAGGGAACGCAGGGCTATGTAGAGGTGTTAATTTCAGGAACACCTGAAAGGCTTTCAATGAGATATCTGCGTGGCCTTCAGGAAGCTATGTCTGATTATTGGCAGGGCCGCAAAGGCAAAAAGCCTTCAGTGTTAGCTGAGATGGCCCAATTTTCATCTTTAGGTGAAGTGTCCGTTTCCGAGTTGGTGGAGTTAACAAAATCTTGCCAAACAGCGTTATCCAAGGTCGGTTGTCCCGGCATGATGATAGTGTTCGATGAGTTTGGAAAGTTTCTTGAATTTGAATCACGTGCTCTTGGTGTCAATGATGCCTTCCTATTGCAGGCGTTGGCCGAGCATGCCCATGCTGGGCACTCAACCAAAATTTTATTGCTAGTACTGCTGCATCAATCGATTGAACAATATGCCCGAGGTGTGGGCGAGTCGCTCAAAAACGAATGGGCCAAAATTCAGGGTAGATTTGAAGAGGTCCCATTCTTAGAGTCGGCAGAGCAGACCTTGCGCGTAGTTGATGCGGCAGTTTCGCAGAAGCCTTTTAGTAAAGACGCTGAAAAACTCATTAATAGCACTATCGCTAAGTCGATCGATATTTTGGCTGCTGAGGGCATATTACCCTCAAGCCTAAAGAAGGCAGAGTCTCAGAATTTGTTTAGGGGCCTTTATCCTCTTCATCCGCTTAGTGCGATGATTCTTCCCCAGCTCTGTCAGCTTATATCTCAGAATGAACGCACACTATTCAGTTATCTCGGTAGTCGCGAGCAAAGCGGCTTTAAAGATATGCTTGATAGGCTGGAGCAGCCTGGAGAATTTATAACGCCCGATCATATCTTCGATTACTTCTTATCGAATCAACCCTCGGTTAATGGAGACTATTTAACTCAACGACGCTGGGCTGAGTCAGTATCGGTTATAGAACGAGTCAATGATGTTTCAGTAGTCGAGATGGCAGTACTCAAAACAGTAGGCCTTATTAATTTGCTTGGTAATCGCGGAAGCATGCGCGCATCAACGGAGACTATTGAGGCTAGTTTCGGGACCAAGGGCAAAACTGCGCTCTCTAAACTAACAAAGTTGTCAGCCCTAGTTCATCGTCGGTTCAATAACGAATACCGTGTCTGGCAGGGCAGTGATTTCGATTTAGAAGGCGAGCTTCAAGCGCAAATAAATCAACAGGGTCCATTCTCTCTAGCTGAGAAGGTGAGCGAGAACCAGTCTTTGCCACCACTAGTGGCACGAAAGTACAGTATTGAAAATGGCGCCCTGCGTTATTTCACGCTTACCTTTGTTGACGCATTAACGTACACAAAAGCGGCGCCTCAAAAAATACCGCAAATTTTTATATTCTTGTCGTCAGGTCAGGATGATAAAAAGCTATTTAAGTCATCAGCAAAACAGCATCTGTCCAAGATAGGCCTAGTCGCTCACCATGATGGAGGCCAGTCTTTAAGAGGATTAGTATCTGAGCGCCTCGCGCTAGAGGCCATTGGCAGATCTGCCAAGCAGCTTTCAGAAGACCCTGTGGCTAAGAAAGAGTTTGAGACCCGGCTTTCGTCCATCTCTCAAGCTGAAATAAGACACATTGATCAGCTAATCACCAATCCACAGAACAGTGAATGGACATTTAATGGGAGCTCAATACAGGTAAACAACAGACGTGAATTCCAAATACGTCTGTCTGAAGTATTGCAAACCATCTTCCCCAAAGCGCCAGTAGTCCACAACGAACTCATCAATAGAGATAAGCCATCATCCCAAGCGGCTGCAGCTAGAAACAAGCTACTGAATTTATTACTTACTGATGCCGATAAGGCTGATCTAGGGATCGCTAAGTTCCCACCTGAAAAGGCCATTTATCGGTCTGTTTTGCGTGAAACGCAAATACACAGGCAAGTTGGTGGCAAGTGGGCTCTATGCAAGCCTCCTAAGGGCAGCTCACTGCTAGCTGCCTGGGAGAGAGTTGAGGAATTTTTTGCTTCTACAGACTCAGCGGCTCGACCATTCACTGATATAAATGCCGAGTTAATATCGCCACCCTATGGGATTAAGGCGGGCCTGCTGCCTGTGTTATGGCTATCGGTTTATTTAGCTAATGAGCATGAGCTTGCGCTTTATGAAGAGCGCAAATACATTCCTGGATTTAATCAGGAGTTACTGGAGAGGTTTGTAAAACGCCCGGATCAATTTAGTGTTCAGCGGTTTAAAATTGATGGACTTAATGCATCTATCTTCAATCAGTACTGCAAGGTAATCAGTGGTGGGGCAGAGCCAAAAACAATTTTGGATATCGCAAAGCCACTGGCTAGCTTTATGGGCAATCTACCGGAATATACCCTTAAAACAAAACATAGCCTTTCCGACAAAGCTATTGCCGTTAGAGCTGCATTTAACTTATCAAAGTCTCCAGAGAGATTAATATTTTCAGGGTTACCCAAAGCACTCGGTTACCAAAACCTTGTTAACGATGAAAAGGCTATAGAAGGATTTGCGGAAGATCTGACTGATGTTCTCCGAGAACTCAACCAGGCTCACCAAACCCTAGTCACTGGAATGCAGTCTAGGTTTGCAGAAACTCTTGGGCTTGAACCAAAAGTGGCACTTGAAAAATTACGAGAGCAGAGTAAAGGCCGCTGTGCAGGTTTGGAGAATTATACACTTGACGCAAAGGGCGTACGTGGGCTCCTAGTAAGAATTAATCGAGACGATACTGATGATAATCAGTGGTTCGAGAACATTTTAATGTTTCTAGGGTCCAAACCAAGCCAAAAATGGACTGACACTGATAAGGACGAGGCCGACTATAAGTTAGCCCAACTATCGAGAAGATTGACTGAGCTATTTAAGTTAGCCGCTGAAGAACGTCGTTTTGCAGAGCATGCCGATGGTGATTTTGATGTGTATCTACTCAAGTCACTGAGAAAAGGCAGTGACTTCATCGATGAGGTGATAACAGTTGATAAAGCCAAAGAAGAGCATGCCAAATCTATTAGAGAGTCTTTAGAGGCTGTGCTTCCGAAATCGAATGATAAGGCGCTTCAAGAGCTGCAGCTAGTTGCCTTGGCTCAGGTAGTCGATAAGTTCCTCGTAAATAAGCGAGAATCTGAAAAAGGGCAAAAAAACCAAACTACTCTGACCAATAATTATCAGGAGGGGAAGTGAGATGAGCCACTTTTCAGAGCAAGTCAGTTCTCCTGCCGATAATGTACGGCATGTTTTAGGCTTGTCGGGCGGTAAAGACAGTGCCGCTCTCGCCATTTATATCAAAGATCAGTACCCAGAAATTCATCAAAAGGTCGAGTATTTCTTTTCGGATACAGGCGCGGAACTTAAAGAAGCCTATGAATTTTTAGACAAGCTCGAGACCTACCTAGCCAAGCCGATTGTTCGCCTTGGTACAGGAAGAGAATTTGATCATTGGTTGAAGGTGCATAACGACATGTTGCCTTCTGCCCGCCAGCGCTGGTGTACTCGTACAATGAAGATCAAGCCTTTTGAGCAGTTTGTTAAAGACGATCCTGTCATAAGCTATGTGGGAATAAGAGCTGATGAGAACAGAGAAGGCTATATCAGTTCAAAAGAAACTATTAAGGCGGTATTTCCGTTCATAGATGATGGGTTAGTGAAGGATGATATTTTCAGATTGCTTGAGGACACTGTAGGAATCCCTGAATATTACAAATGGCGTTCTAGATCAGGCTGTTATTTTTGCTTCTTCCAAAGACAAGATGAATGGTTGGGCTTAAAGGAAAATCACCCAGAATTATTTGCAAAGGCCAAGAAGTATGAAGAGAGACAGCGTGAGCGCTATGATATGGATGTTGCGGATAAACGGTTAGTTGGTTCAGGAACATACACATGGAGTCAGGCTGGAACACTAGACGAAGTTGTAGCCAAAGCTGAAAAGCGTAGAGACGAAAAGGGGATTATTGCATCCTCAAATGACATTAATTCAGCTCGCTGGCAGGAAATTTTGAAACAGCAAGACGATGATGACCCGGAGGATCAGGCGTGCTTAATCTGCAGCCTTTGATTTTATGATTATATTTACAGAGGTAAGAAAACAGCTATCTGTCGACGACAGGCGAGAGGTTAAGGAGATATTTGATAAGTTGATGTCCGACCGGTCGATTGATCTGTTAAAGCCCTCCCTTAGTCTGGTGAAAAAAAAGCTAGAAAGGCTAGAACGCAGTGATGATAAATATCAGAGATCACTGCTAGCAATCACTAAGGCCAGCACCTCAGAAATTATCGTTAAGGAAGGCGTAGATTCGAGCAGCAAATATCTCATGTTAGTTGCAGTTTCATATTTATGTGACCCTTACGATGTTATCCCAGATATTGATCCCGAGCATGGATATAAAGACGATATGTACATGTTTTCTCTAGCCTTGGCTGAACTTAAAAAATCAAAGCCTCATCTGCATGAGACCTTGCAGTACGCTTATTTTCGTGCTCTGGAAGAGTAACTATGGATGTCTTAAATACCTTTAATAACCGATTCAAGATATTTACTTATCAAGATCGTCATGACATTCCGGGACTGCCTGGGACATACGCATGGTTTTTCCCTCTATACATGTTTGATGACTATGAAAAAGCTCAGGACTTAGCTGATTGTTATAGAAAGGTATTTGCCTTGGACTCTTTATTTTCAGGAAAATCAAATTTAACAGAGAAAATTCATACGGAGGACAGAAAAACCAGAAGCTGGCAGTCTATCTCTTTGACGGCCGAGGTTGAGATTTCTCCTGATGGAAAATTACCATCTGCCTGTGAAGATATCTGGAGTAAAGTTCAAGCTAATGAGGAAAGGAAAAAGATATTCCGCGAATCCTTAATTGCGGCCAGTTTATTCATGCCACCGCTTTATATTGGAAAATCTAATGATTTGATGCAGCGCTATACGTCCCATACGACTGATTCAACATTTAAAACCAGGTTCGAAGGGTTCTCATTTGCACACGGAATTGGATTGGCTGTTAGTGACCTCATATTTTGCTGTTTGTCATTAGATGTTAGCTCCGAGAATGTCATGGCGGATGAGCTTATTAATAATTCTGATGGTAAGGACATGAATTTTTTGCTTGAACATATCTTAATGAAGTCTTCGCTACCACCATTTAGTAAACAATAAAGGAACTTGAAATGCCTATTATAGTGAAACCAAGAGCAGCCTATAATCAATCATTAAGCGGTGTTTTCGGAGAGTTTGGGCAGGGCGGAGGTGCTCAAATATTTTTCGTGCAGACCACGATTAGGCCAGAGGAGTTAGACAAAATTGCATTAGTAGGAGACATTGAAGGGAGTGAACAATGGGAGGTCAGGGATTTATTTCAACGCGAGGTAGATATTGAGCGCGTTTCTGAAGGTCTTGTTCCATATCTTTTAGATGAAAATTCTATTAAGTTCTTTAATCCATTGACACTCACATTTATTCCCCCTCAGGCGGGGAAGAACGATTTCACTGCTGTGATTCCCGAGATGGATTATACTTCTCAAGAGATCGATGGCCATCCATATCAATGTTTAGAGAATGGAGGAAAATTTCGTTTTCGGCATGTGACAGACAGTCATGAAAATGGTGTCGTTGAATGGGATGACTTGGCCATGAAGCTTGTTGCCATTGATGGCCAGCATAGGCTTCAGGCGCTAAAGAACATTTGGGATGACAAGGCGGGTCGTAAGCATATAGATTTTGACAACTGGTCTATTCCGGTAGTTATATTTGGTGTTCGCTCCATAGACGCAGAAAAAACACAAAACCAACGCACTTTAGATGTTATTCGAAGAACATTTGTTTATATAAACACTGAAGCAAAAGCCCCGACTCCTACCCGTCAAATTCTCCTCAATGATTCTCTAGTAAATGAAATATGCACGCAGGAGTTCGTTCAGCATTTTCATAGCAATGATTGTAAAAGCGATCCCAATCCCGACATTCTACCCCTATTTGTTTTCAACTGGCGGGGGGCTCAGAAAAATTCTCGAACACAAAGAGTGGTAGGAGCATTGACGTCGGTTGCCGACATAAGAGATTGGTTGGAGCATTATATTCTTGGTGAAAACTGGTCTGCTGATCAGCAGTACATGCTGCATGTAGAGCCAATAGGAAACACCAGAGCCCTGAAAAATGCATTTAATACTAAGTCTTTGGCGCCAGCTAACATTAAGACTTTGCGTGAGCAATTCAATACTCATATTCTTCCAGGGCTAGCACATCTACTGGAGCGATTTGAGCCTTTGAGATGTTATGGAGCGGAGGTACGTAATATTGAAAAATCATTCATTGAGAAAGCCCCCAATACTCGACATGCATTCCAGCAATTTAGATTTGGAGCTAGCAAAGCTCACCACACGCTGGCTGAGATAATTGGAGGGGTTGAAATGCAAATTGAAGAGGACATCAACGATGCATATAGCAAAATTCCAGACCTTCTCCAATTAGACATCGGTATGCGCGGAATAATGTACGCATGTGGTCACCTATACGAGCATCTGAGGCGAGATTTAGGGTTTAATGATTTTACGGCCTATGCAGTCTGGTTTACGGATAGATTAAATGAACTGTACACTCAGGGCTGGTTTGGTAATTTTGGGCGAGGCGCGTCGCAGGTAGCTAAACAGGTCGCTACTTTTCATATTCAAATCACGCGGAGTCATCAAGAATCGACGATTAATTATCGTCTAAATGACGCAAAGGGAGCTTTCGGTGGTTTGCTGGTTATGCTTATTTCCGCCCAGGCAGCTGCTAGAGGTGAGTTGGAAACGTCAAAATTTAATGAATACTTTGGCAATGCGCGTGAGAGAGTTCAATCCACACTTATATTTGGCTACAAGAAACAGGTAGGGCCCCAAATTAGAGAAGCTATGCCTACTGAAAAACCCAAAGCACAAAATAAAGTTATTAGAGCAGAGGCTGAGAAGAAAGCGTCTGAGCATCTTGCCAAATTAGAAGCACATATTAATCTAGGTGATATTGAGTGAGGTTTATTAAATCTCTTTCTACAACTATTATCACGAAGTGGCTTGGTCGTGAGATCGATTATTCACAGATTGGTTGTATTGATCGAGGCTCATTGGAACGGATGCTCGATGCTATTTTTGGGAATTCGCTACTGCAGAATAAAAGTCGGTTAACTGATGTTCTTTATGAGGCGGAGGATGCCCGGTTGTTAGACCTCTGCCAGAGACTTGGACTAACTTATGAAAAGGAAAAAAAGTACGAGATTGCAGTCTCGTTAGCGTCACGTCCTTTTACTGAAAAATCAGCTTTTTCTATGGCTTTTCGAGAAGCATTTTTAGTCGATGATCATTATATGCCGATCACTGAGAGCAAGCCTGAGGTCGTCAATATTATTGAGCCAGCATCTAGTATCCCACCTGCATATGATTATCAGCTAGAGGTTATCGATAAGCTAAAAGTCTTCTTTAACAGCTGTGATAGTGCTGCAATTATGCAGCTTCCTACTGGTGCTGGAAAAACGAGAGTTGCTGTTCAGGCGCTGGTGGAGCAATCTTGGAAGAGCGACTCAGTTCGACACTCCTTTGTTTGGCTGGCGCATACGCAGGAGCTATGTCAGCAAGCATTCGACACTTTTCAGAGGATGTGGATTTCTCAAGGACATCTTCCGATCAAGACCTACCGTCTTTGGGGAGGAAGGAAAGCTCAGATTACGTCTACACAACCTTCAGTAATTTTTGCAACATTTGGTACTTTTGCCAATATGTTCGGTCGATCAGATGTCAATGATTTATTGCCGAAGGTACATTGCGTAGTTGTTGATGAAGCTCATAGAGCCTCGAGCCGAGTTTTTGGCGGAGTTCTAAAGTTATTGCGAGAGCAAGTAAAAATCTTAGGCCTCACAGCGACTCCGGGGCGTCATGCGGAAGCTCAGTCATCAAATGTTGAGTTAAAACAACTCTTTAGCTCTAACCTCATAAGCTCGGAAGTTCTTGGTCAGGACTCAATTAAAACACTTCAAGATAGAGGGGTTCTTGCAGCTCCAAAAATTCAATTCATAACTGGCTCCAACATAGAATTATTTCAGGACTCTAATGGTAATGTAAGCAAGGGAAATCTTCAGGCGCTCGCCGATAATGAAGATAGGAATGAAATCATAGTTGATGAAATTGCAGATCTAAGTAAAAGAGGCCACAAAGTGCTCGTTTTTAGTTGTTCTGTATCCCATTCTAAATTACTCGTGGCTAATCTGGCCTTACACAAGATATCCGCATCTTATGTGGATGGTGATATGCCTTCGGCCCGCAGAATGGGTGTTATAAAGATGTTTGAGTCTGGTGAGATTGATATTCTTATTAACTTTGGTGTGCTAAGTACAGGATTCGACGTCCCTAATATCTCGGCAGTTGTGATAACTCGCCCCACTTCCTCCATCGTACTCTATAGTCAAATGCTTGGCAGAGGAATGCGCGGCGAAAAAGCCGGTGGAAGCCGCGACTTCCAGGTTCTTGATATCAGGGACAATGTAGAAAACTTTGGTGAAGTAAACGAAGTCTATCGTTACTTTGATGCACTTTGGGACGCTAGCCATGTTGCAGAGGGCTCTTAGCTGTTACACAATCGTTTGTTAATTTTTTTAGTTCGATTGCGGATCAGTTCCGTGTATCTTTTTATTGCAGGCGTATCGAAAAGACTCCAGTCTTTCGCTATTGACTGTGGCTTGAGCTTATTTATAGCCCTGCATTCTTTTCGACTCGATGAAAATGCCGACATATGTTCTTCGCCAACAATGGTTTGAATATCATCTGCTGTCGCTACGCCCAGAATTATGCCGGCCTCAAAAAAACCTCAATCTTGTTTTTAAGTGTTTTAATTTGCTCAGATTTGTCGTCTTCCGCGTGACCTTTCCCATAGTATTCGCGAAGTAAATCTTGAGCAGAGTCTTTAAATTTTATGCTTTTGTATTGGTTATTTAGAGACATGGTTAATATTTCTTATTTATATGGCCGTGATGGGTTAACAACTGATGCAATAGTAACCTTTTCCGAAGATAGGTACTTTGCATATATATCTGGATGGTCTTTTTCGAACGAGTCTGCATCGAACTTAGGTTCTTCCTTTGCGAGCCTTTTCCATGATACTACACCCTTAATTTCATCATCATTATGTAATATTGATGCTAGACCTGCCTTTAAAGACTCATATAGCCAATCGGCAGAAGCTATTGCTTTCAGGTTTTCTAGGTAGGCGAGATGTAGGTCAGTGATAGTGGAATTTCGATCAATTTCTGGACTAGTAATGCCGCTGTTATCTATTGCAGCTGAATCAGCCATTAACTTCTTTTCGTTATATAGGTCTTTATCTAATTTCTTTAGCGATGAAGTACCTTTTACGGAGAACGACCCTTTCGGCTCGCTGAGTACTAATGTTTCATACTTTGAATATAGTTCTGGATGGTCAGTTCTGAGTCTAGCTTTTTGCAAAGATGGCCTTGAGATCTTTGTCTGAAAATCTAATACCCCGCTAATGCCGCCCGCACCTTTAGCTAAATGGATTAGCTTACTTCTGATAATATCCTGTCTCGCTTGAAGAATCTCCAAGGCGTGTTTTGCGTCAACTGCTTGTTGGTGGAGTGCCAATTCAGAGTCGGTAGGCTCCCTAGAGATACCAGATGACGCTATAGATTTATTAGATACTTTTTTTGTGAAGGCTTCCAACGATGTGCGCTGTTGTTCTATTAGAGTTTCTGCACTGGGTATGACTTCAGATTTAACAGCATTGTCATCAAGCAAAAACCACTCACCTAGCACGCGCCGGGATGCAAAAATATGGTGCAGATAGGTTTCAAGGTGCTCAACCATTGGCGATTCGGCTGAAAAGATGACATGGATACGTCTTGGATTGCCTGTTTGGTGCTCTTTATTACGGATGGATGCTTCTTTGTCATTCCGCACGATGCCAATCTTGACATACGGCCCCCAATCTCCTGAGAGAACGTCTTGGTCCCGATCTATATATAGAGTGCCTGGTGTTAGCTTCGGCTCAGTCACGTAATTTAAATACTTGTGGTTTTATCATACCAAGCAGTATGTCGTCGTCGGTGTCTGTTGATCTAGCGATTACAACGCAGCGATTGATGCGGACATTGTCAGTCAACTCTTGGTCACTAGTGCATTCATAGACTTCTTTTTCGCAGCTTGAACAAAATCTTATCTCAGACCCTGAGTCCGCATTCGAGATATACGCCATTTCGCTCCAATTTTCTTTGCACTGGAATCCGAATATACAGTTTCTGATGGAGAGAACGTTTTTATTAGATTTCATCCATAAATAGTATTTCAAGTGTGGTATCAAATCAAAGGGTTCCTTGTCTCTTTGGAGGCTTACTAGTGTCGAGAGCGTCAGCCTGCTTTCAAAAAAGCACTATTGCGTGTAAACTAATTATTTACAACCAATGATTGTGCCAGCGATGACTACATTTGCAGATTATTTAAAAGACCTCCGTACTAGCAAGCGAATTGGCGTCAGAGAGCTTGGCCGCGAGTGCGGTGTGACTGGTATGCATATTTCTAACATTGAAAAGGGAAAGTCATTGCCAAGCCCGGAGCTGATAGTAAAGTTGGCTCAGGCCCTTGAGGCAGATGTAGACGAGATGTCCCATAGGGCAGACCATGTTGCACCAGAAGTAGTAGGTGTTATCCAAAACCAGCCAAAGGCCGTTCCAAACTTCTTACGCTCTGCTAAGGACCTTACTCCGGAGCAGTGGGCTCAGCTACAAAAGCAGGTCGAGGAGATGGCTGGCGATAAAAGCGCTGATGATAGTTGATTGGCCTGTTCTCAGTGACGATGAAATCGAGCGACTTGCAGAAGATTTCCGATCACAGGCTCTTGAAAGCCTCGCCTTAAAAAGTGGTGGGGCAGTCCCAGTCGAACAAATCGCTGAACAGTACCTAGGGTATGACTTAGAGTTCGTTGATGATAATGGCGTCTTATCAGGCGATGTTATCGGTGGCATCGACTTTGATAGCAATACCATCATCATCAATTCAGCGATCGAGAGTCACCTGGGTCGATATAGCTTCACTATTGCCCATGAGATCGCTCACCACGTACTCCATAGGGATTTGTTTCTAAAAGCTCGATCTGGTGCATCAATTATGTGTCGTGGCGGTAAGAAGCGGCCTGTCGAAGAGGTCCAGGCGGATAGGTTTGCTGAGGCATTGTTAATGCCTAGACAGCTTGTGATTGAAAGTTGTAGGACTATATCCGGATTGCGATTCTTATTGAGGCGCAGTCGTTTTGCGCGTGCATCGGCGGTAATTCAAGCGAGTGGTTTAGACAACGTATCAGTTTCAGCCATGGATATTAGGCTTAAACATCTTAATTTGAGCTGCAAGCCGGGGCTGATGTGGCGAGCACTGCAGGGTGTAAGGAGACAATTATTTAAAAGTCTTGGGTAGTCAGTTTAATAGCTTAGCCGTCGTACTGGGTGTATTCATCTAGCCATTCTTGAAATTCTGCCTTTGCCTCTTGATAGGAGCTCACAAATATATCAGCATTAAGGAGTGAATCATCCACAGTAATAACTCTATATTTGTTAAGCGACTCAGACCTATAAACCCAAGACTCAAGGCCGGGCACGCACTCGTCATATAGAACGCCGATTTGCTCCCAACCCTCGTTGTTTAACATCTCCTCACTAGGTATGTCTGATTCATAGTCGTGTTGATCCTGATTACCATTTTTGTGCATTGTCAAAGCGGGGTCTTCCACGGTGAATGCTGCATAAAGTAGCCAACCGACAAACAAAAGAAAAACCAAGATAATTAACAAAATAAATTCCATGTCTCGCTCTCCCAGGTTCTATAAAGCTATTCTTTAGAGCTCATAATATATATCTTCATTCACAATACTAAAGGTAATCATCAACAATGGCAGCATGATTGTTGTTCCATCAAAAGCCTGGTCATAATTGGTATCGCCCTTAATAAACCAGATAGGACGACTATCTGGGAGCTCCAAAACCCCCCGATACTTTGACTAGCTCTACGCTGTGATGTCTCGTAATAGAGTAGTCGTGAATATTTAATTGTACTCAGGTACGTAACGTGCCAATTTCCAAACATAGTGGCGTCGCGCAAAATACAGTGGGGTGCGCATTGATTTAGTGATTATCTTGGCCAGCTCCATAGTGAGGCCTAATAGAGCAAATGCGGCCAATCCGGATAAACCTAGTACTGATACAAATAAAGCCATGTCCCTTCTCCAATCAATTAATAAGTTGTCTTTGCGACTGATTTAACGCAACTGTAAATTTATTGTTTACATATGTCAATAGGTAGTTTACATTTGTAAACAGATTATTTACATAGCACTTAAATTGATTACTAGATAGATGGGACCGATATGAGTACACAGATATTAAATATTGATAAAAACCCAATGATTCAGCGGGTTGTGGGCTTTTTGCAATGCGATTCATTTGATGGATTCACATCAGATGACTTATTTATCATGCAGTTTGTCAAAAAGGGCTGGGGCCAGGATATCGCTGCCCTGTCGAATATGGCAGAGGCCTTAATGAATGCCTCCAAGTCAGGCCTGATGGGGGATTCTGAAGTGAAAGTCCTCCTAGACAGCGTAGTTATAAGAGCTCTACATAAAAAAGTCAGCCCCTATGGAAAAGATCCAAGGGCTGTCGAGAATCTCGGCCGTTATGGCTATTACCTAGAGCATCTCAATATCATTCTGGGGTGCTACCAGTCTGCGGTGGATGATGCATACCTCGACTTAAATCTCCGAGTGACAGAGCACTTGATAGATGCATCGATAGCAGAGGATAACTGCCATGCCCCATTACTCCCTAATGTGCGCATGCGCTGGTCAGCTGATCAGGCCGCCATTATCTATTCGATTTGGCTATACGACCAAAATAACGGCACATCATTAGCTAATGAGCTCCGGGATAAATGGCTTAGCTACATGGAATCCCGAATGCGGGACCATGGAACAGGGCTCTTTAAGACTGAGGTGATGGGCGTGAAACGCTATTCAAAGCAGCCTAGAGGCTGTGCACTGGCCTATCTCATCTACTATAGCAGTCACTTTGCACCGCAAATGGCTGCCGAGCAATGGGGCCTTTTTAAAACACATATGCTCATCAAACGAGTTGGTATCAGTGGCTTTCGGGAATATTTGTCCAGTTACAACGGTGGATGGACACCGGACTCTGGACCCATTGTCGCTGGTATTGGGGTAGGGGCATCGGGGCTAGCATTAAAAACCGCTGCCTGTATGGCTGATACCGAGGTTTATGACGCATTAAATCGCTCGGTAGCCCCAGTTATGACAATGCTGCGCGGGTTTATGTACGTTCCACTTCTAAATCGTCTGGCCCGTTTGGGTACAGATTTACTCGCAACATCAATAAAACTCTGCGCAGACACGCGCATCACGTCAACTAAGAGGACATCACTATGATAAATGCAGGATCAATAGGCATGCCGTTACATTTTGGCAAGGTACCAGGCTTTCTAACCGAGCGAATGGGGAATATGGGAGAGGCAATTGTAGAGTCGATTCTCCTCAATTACGGTAAATCGGAGCTACTGTCCCGAATGTCAGACCCAAACTGGTTTCAGGCACTAGGCGCAGTAATGGGAATGCACTGGAATTCATCGGGCGTAACAGCGGTGACGCTAGGCGCGCTGAAGCAAAAGCTCAACCCAAAATCTCATGAGCTGGGCTTTTATATACTCGGAGGTAAAGGGAAGCAGGGCCACTACACACCACGACAGATTGATAGGGTCTCTGACCGTCATGGGCTCGATGGTAAGGCTCTAGTCAGGTCTGCTCGGATGACCGGGAGGATCGACAATAACGCTGTCCAGGATGGTTTTAACCTGTATCAGCAGTATTTTTTGGTCAGTGATGAAGGTGAGTGGACATCTATATCTCAGGGCATGAATAAGGATAATCGCCGCGCCCGCCGCTACCATTGGCATTCGCCTACCGTTCAGACATTTGGCTCTGCACCTCACACCGGTATTGCAGGGATTGAGGACCAGAGCATCTTAAATCTCGTGGACGAGAACGCAGGTACTTTGCAGTCCAATATGGTAGCTCTCACCAACGAAAAGCCATCAGAGATCATCAAGGCGATGAAGAGTGCAGAGATGCCCAATAGGCATGATGTTCGAAAAGAGGATATCAATACCGCACGTCTGGCATCAGTGCTTGATCTAGCCTATAACCGAGAAATCGAGACCTTCGATGACCTAGTTGATATGCATGGGGTAGGGCCCAGAACACTGAAGGCGCTGGCGATGGCTAGCGAGATCATTCATGGTGATGCTACGCGATTTGAGGACCCTGCTAGGTTTGCATTTGCTGTAGGAGGCAAGGACGGCAGGCCACATCCTATTGATACCAAGTCATATGATGAGACGGTATCCATGCTCCAGGATAGTATTGATAGGTCAAAGATGGGTGACAAAGACAAATCGGATGGTCTGAAACGACTCCATAAAGCGGCTGTGAGTGGTGAGAGCAAGGGTGTCCCTCTAGATTTCATCAACGAACTGATCGATAACGAGTGGAATCACGCTGAGAATAACGTCGGCAAAACCTTCATGGGCACTGTTGTGAAGGGTCTGACGCGCAAACTGATGGATACTCAAAATGGGGTGCTTTATGGCCGTGATAGCGACTAATCGCGGGTACGATCCCATCGCCTTAGGAACGGCCACCGAAAAGGTGGTCGTTGATGGAAACCGCAGAAAATACGTGCAGTTGGGACGCACTCTACGATTCTATGGCGGTACGACCAGCGCGACAGAAGTGGGGTGTAACCTCCGCTGTAAATTCTGTTTTAGTGATAAACCCGTCTGGAAGCCCAAACAAACCGGCCAGTTCTATACCCCACAGCAGGTTTTTGACGGGCTAGCCGCAAATGCGCGCAAGCATGGTCACAAAACTATCTCAGCTTCAGCCTCTGAGGGGACTTTAGGCAGGCAGCATCTCTTCGAGCTACTTGACCTGGTGGAGGCGTCAGAGTTTGTGTATATCCTAGAGACGAACGGCATGACTCTTGGTAATGATGCGATGTTTGCGAAATCGCTCACTAAATACAAAAACCTACATGTGCGTGTGTCTATTAAAGGCTGTAATCCTGAGGAGTTTCATCGACTAACTGGAGCGCGGGCAAGTGCCTATGAACTACCATTCAAGGCATTACAGCATCTGATTGAAGCGGGGGTCTCGTGTAATGCTTGCGTATCGGTATCATTCTCAGATGCAGAGGGGATTAAATCTGTGGAGAAAAAACTAGAATCTATGCATCCTGGTATATTAAAGTCACTTGAGCTAGAGAAAATCAAATTGTTCCCAAAGGTACGAAAGCGGCTAATGTCTGAGGGTATAAGAGCGAACTGTGGGGTGTCTTGTGTTTAAAGGCTAAATTAACCAGATATCAGGACCCCTGATACAATGGAATTTTATTGTTGCGGCAAAGGACTCTCAGACAGCTTCCTTAGTGACTGCAAAGCTGCAGCTCATGCCCTTTATTTACGCTATGACTCATCAGGGTAATGAGTCAATTCAGGCGCGGTACGAACTTACTTTACATCAATTGAGAGTTTATAAATCTTTTTATGTTGACAGAAGTCTTGGCGCAAAAAAATTCTAGTTGGGGCTACGTTGATGTCTACCATCTCTGAGTTTTGGCAGGAACTCAATCAAAATTGGAGGTCGTGCCTTAACTTGTGCACTGCTAAAGCATTATGCAGAGTTGTCTGGTGTTGAAAATAAAGTATCAGTTTTAGAGGTCATCTGCCTGTATGAAAGAGCTAAAAAAGCCAGAACCTGAAGACTTCGGGTTAACGCACAAAGATATAACTCGTATTGAAAGAGAAGAACTTCATTCTAGTGTTGCAACTTGCCCCTCGAACTTCATGTCTTACCCATGGTTATGGATTATTCCACTTCCCTTGCTTGGCAAACCAGACGGTACTCCAGTTGCTATAGTGTTGATTATCGTTTGGTTGATTTACATAGTCGTATTTCAGGACGATTTAAATCGAAAGCATAGAGATAAAGTTAGAGAAAATATTGTTGGCTTATTAGCCTCTAAAAATTATAAGTCGGCTCTCCATCATCACAATCAAGCATTGGAGAAACTTAAGAGAGAGAGACTTGTTAAAGAGCGTGAGGAAAAGAGACGAAATTACGATTACTGGTCTAATCTTGATCCTTATGAATTTGAAAAAGAGATCGCCGTACTTTTTGAAAAGCATGGATTCCAAGCTAATGTGACCAAAGGCAGTGGCGATGGAGGGATTGATGTACTGTTAATGCGGAGTAGTAGCCGCTATATCGTTCAATGTAAACGATATGCAACTAAGGTTGGACCCGCTGCAGTGCGAGATTTGTATGGAACGATGGTTTCAGGCAATTTCGACGGTGGGTTCTTAGTATGCCCCTCAGGTTTTTCAAAGAAAGCATTTGAGTTCGCCAGAAATAAAAAAATCCAATTCATTGGACTCAAAAGAATAATGGAGCTTGTCCATGCGGAACGAAAAAGCGATGTAACCTTTCTTTTCTAAGCTAACAAGGCGAGTGTATTTAGACCTTTTATTTAAGTAACAAAAGCAGATTTTAAAACTCATTAAATCTATATTAATCAATAGTTTACAATCTAAGTCGAGTTCCTGCCGCCTCCACCAAATAATAGCCCCGCAAGAAGCTTTAAAGTACCATAAAGTATTGATTTAAATAGGTTTTATCGGGTTTTAAAGGCGCAAAAAGATTCATCATTCTGGCGACGCAGATCAGCTAAAAAATATAGTCCCGGCGCTTAGATCGCCGGGACTATATTTTTGTTATCGAGTTTGACTTTTTACTCTGCAGTATAGAACTGAGAGCAAACTTCGAACTGATCATTCACTACTTCGTCGACCAAAGCCATTGCTTCTTGATATGTGTTGCCCCAAGCGGCTCCTGATAGATAGTCGTCTATAACAGCGCCATGGGTCTTTGCATCAGCTGTAACAGATTTCAAATACAAAGTGCCAGCCTCTTGCTTACCACCACCTATGGCGGCGAATAATCCATTCATAAACGTATCGTGACCTGCATTCTGAACCTCTTTTTCGAGCTTTGAAATACTGGCGATTAATGCAGGCAGATTGGCTGGAGAGACTTTAATTCGCATAGCACGTTCATAGCCCGGATCTAGGCGAGGAAATGGTTTTAGTGGAGCCCAGGTGGCGCCATACTTAAAGTCCCTCTGACTAGCCATGGCCTTTGGGGCTTTGGCAGGGTTATATTTTTCAGACCCCATAAGAGCGGCTGTAGCACTCGGGAAGGCATTCCACATCATGAGCTGGCCAGAATAATCTTGACCAGAAACGGTCTCGCAGTAGCCAGCAGCTTGAGCTCCAATAGCTTCAAAAAGTGCGGGATTTGCAGTAACGGATGCGATATACCTGTCGACATCATTAGCCGCAACAAATAATGTTGAAAAGGCCCCATTTCCCTGTCCGCTCGACATGTGGTCATCAGCGTATGAGTTTGCTGCAAAAAACGGAAGTAACATGCATAGAATTGCTGTTTTTTTCATTACTGTATACTCCTTGAGCTTAGTAGTTTTTATGTATTTGTTCGTTAATTACGAATTAATTTCGCGATAGTGCTGAAAAGCATCTATGCAATAATTAATACATCGACATTAATACACAGCAGAGAGCATTGTGTAAATGTCTCTTTATTTAATTGATTCTGACTTGCCGTGTTATTACTCAGGCGCCTTAGGGGAGCATTATGAAACACGTCGCTGTAGGAAATGCTGTTCTTGCAGTTATGCTTGTTGTGGTTGGCATCTATGTTAATAGCGGCACTAAGCCTAGAATGAACACCCAATCTCTTTACGCTCTAACGGATAGTGAGTCTCACGAAACGCTTCGAGTTGCGCTTCTAAGTGATCTCCATGTCAAAAACTCACCTGATGCCATCGCTGAGCTTACGGAGCTATGGTCAGGAGTGATTGAACAAACCCCCGACATCATATTACTCGGTGGGGACTACATTAACGATGGAGCTTCGAACCAGGACCTAGCATCAATTGGGCCCGCTATCGCAAATATCTTGCGAGCGTCAGATGACATACCCGTCGTGGCTGTTCTTGGAAATCATGATCACTGGTCTGGGGCTGAATCCTGGACGGAGTATCTATCTGAAGCTGGAGTGACGGTGCTGGAGAATGAGACGGTTGTGCTAGAAGCCATTGGTACCTGTA
>Ga0209534_10001036_pt1 | contig 30022 bp, 41 predicted proteins | sample COG_07_FD_184751 | JGI IMG/M metagenome (GOLD analysis project Ga0209534, IMG submission 184751) | Pelagic Microbial community sample from North Sea - COGITO 998_met_07 (SPAdes) (version 2) | ecosystem: Environmental > Aquatic > Marine > Neritic zone/Coastal water | place: Helgoland, sampling...
TATTAATATATTATTTAAATTTGATTAGATTTTTATAAAAAAATAAACTATTTATGATGGAAGACATCAGTATTCTTGATATGCCTTCGGATGTCTTGTTAAAAATATTCATGATGATTGAAGGTGATTTTTCGTTACATCCTTTCTTAGATATTAGACAGGGTCAAAATCCAAGAATATCTAACCGAACTATTAAAGGACTTACAAATTATATTCAAAGATTAAGTCCTTGGTTGTATCCTGATACAGTTTATAGTAATGTTTTGGAAAATGGTTCATGGGTTTTGAGAAAACATTTAGGATATAATGATAAAATATATTTAAAATCATGCATTAATAATCCTTGTATAGTTTTGCCAAGTAATTTATGTATATTATCACGAGTATGTAAAGATTTTAAAAATGAAATAGAAGCAGGACCTTATTGGGAAACAATTTATATAAGAGATTTTAGAAATGGAAAGAAATATATCCACAAAAAAACACAAGATTTTTATAAACAAAAATATTATAAATTAATAAATGATTATTTCACTATGTTTAAAGAAAATCTGTTATATCATATTGATCTACTTGAAAAAACTTTAATGGTTAAGAATAATAATACCGTTCAATATTTGGATGCAATTAAGAACATTGTGAGAACTAGTGTCATAGATATTCCTAACTTACATTTTAGAGTTAAAAATTTACAGCAAATATTTAGAGATAGTAATAATAATACAAATATTAGACTAGTAGAATTAAGTAAACCAATTGAACAACTTATTAATTATAGAAGAATTTGTAATAATGAAATTAGTAAATTTAATGAAGAATTAACAAAAATTAATGATTATTATGATAAATATAAAACTATATTTGACAATATTAAATAGTACATGGCATATCCATATTTTCAGTGTAACCTCTTTCTATTATTTTTTTATCTTTTTTTGAAGCAATATGTGCGTTTATATCTTTTATAAATGGTATTTCTATTTCAATCATATAATAATACATATCTAATTTTTCATTAAATATATGAACATTATTTAATAACGGTGTCAATTGTTTCATAGGATTTTTCATAGAAAATCTAGGTATATTTATATTCTTTCTCAATTGAACTATTTTAAAATATTTATATTCTTCTAAGAATATCTTTATTAATTCTCCATAATATTTATCTTTCTCATTATCATCTGGATATAATGAATTCTTAATATATAATCCATCTAATAAATATTCGCGAACATCATCTCTTTCAATAATCTTAGCTTGTAGTATTTTTAGTATATCTTTTAATTCTTTATCAGTCAAACTTGTATGCGATTTAAATTCTTCCATAATATTATCTGAACGAATTAATTTATTAAATGGAACACTGTATTTATTATTATATTTAATTTTTATATCCATCATCTGTTTATATTCAGCTATTTTATCTAAATATTCTTTTTCTTCTTCTCTTAAATCTTGTATTTTACATTCAAGGTCTAGACAATTCTTATTATATTTTCTGGTGTTCTTAACTTTATGAATATTTATTCTTGTATGTTTTTTTAAAATTTCAACAAGTTTATCAAAATTATAATATGTAGTCCCTTGAATTTCTATTTCGATGTCACCTTTTTTATTATGTAAACCTATGACATTTTCATAATGTTCAAGAACTTTTTTTACTAATTCTTTTTTTAAATTAGGTATTTGATGTTCTTTTAATGGTATTCCAGTAATATCTCCATCATCAGAAACACCGATACAAAACTTAGAATGTGTGAAATTTATTACATCTCTTAAATAAATCTTACTAATATTAGCAAGAGATAACAAATACCGGTCAAAATATTTATTAATATAATAAATAATCGTTTCATATATTCTTTTTTCTACATATTCTGAAAGATCTCCTTTGAATAATTTTTCTATTTCATATAGTGGTAACGATTTATTAAGATAAAATTCTTTATGTTCTTTTAATATTGTCTCTTCTCCAATACAATCTCCCAATTCATATTGTCCTTCAATTAATGATATAATAACCATTTTTAATCTTGAATAAAAAGCTATCAAATTTGATTTTGGATTTGTAAGTATTTAAAACAACTAGAATATAAAGACATATACAAATAAATATAATAATCATGTCTTCTCAAAACAACACGAACAATCGCCCTCAGCGCCGCCGTCGTAATCAGGTAAGTTCTGGACCACATCACCTCATCAAGGGTATTGATTTCACTGGTAATTCTACCAATGGTGAAACTCGTATCGGGATTGCTCCAAACAACCACCTTCTTGAATACGTTCGTCTTCAAAAGGAAGCATCACGATGGCTAGGCATAAATCAAGTTAAGTTTTCAAGAGATACTGATCGCCGAGCGAATGCTCTCTATGCTGGGAACTTCAATGAATATGAACGCCAAGATCCACTAATCGGAACTAAGTTTAACTATACCAAGAAATTCTAATAACGAATAATTTACACTGATTTAATCTTTTTTTTATAAATTTGATTTTTCTTGATTGATTCTTTAAATCATGTTATCATTGTTGTACATGAACAAACGCGATCTTCCTATGTGGTTGAAGAGGTGCCTTGTATACGACATAATATCAAAAGGATTAGAGATTCCTGATGATGTGAGTGAAACAATCTTGCGTCATTTGTCATCAAGAGAACAAAAGAACTCTCATTTAGTAATCACAGAACTGAAAGGTAATATCGTCAAATATAATCGACGTGAACATATAAAATCAAGAAATGATGAAAGTGTATGGTTTGATGATGTATTTTATGATGACTCAATAGGAAGAGGTGGTTTGTGTGGAATGCCTGGTTATGGTGTAACTCCTAGAGATTTTTGTGAATCATTTCTTCCGTGTGGTATAGGGACTAAGATATATGAAGTTTTAAGGGGGGACGATGAGGACGAGGATCATAATCAGCTAGGTATCTCAATTTGGAATTCAAGAGGAAGTATATTTAATTTAAACATGTGTAGATTCTTGACTTTATCTAGATGTTTTATTGATTGTGCGAATCAACAGATGATTGAAGCATGTTGTCCCGTGATTCGAAGAGGAACCGAACGGTATGATGTTAAGGCGGGTGTATGTGAAGTTTATGAATATGTTGACACACCTTTCAGAGAATCATATGCTAGATTATCTCTAAAAAATATAAGAGAACAATTTTATAAACATTCATCAGGAATATCAGTAGAGTGTCCTAATATACTAGAAGAAGAAACTGAATATTATATGTATCTTATTAAAAGTTCATTATTCAAAGGATTACCACTTAGAGAAATTCATTAACATCTGAATGAATAGAATGAAAATCTAGAAAAAAATCTAAGTAATATATATAAATGTCAAGTGAATTATTAATGTATGCAATAAAAAAAAATGATGTTGATAAATGTAGAGAAATTCTAAAATCGAATAGTGTAAATTTAAATAAAGAATTAACAACTAGCGATACTAAAATATATACTACCCCATTGACATATGCTGCAAGATTTGGTAATATACAAATTATTAAAATGTTATTAAAAGCTGGTGCCGATCCAAATTATGGTATTGTTAACGAAAGTCGTGCACGACCATTATATGCAGCAGTTCAACAACGTCGTGATAATGATGTTGTAAAAGTTTTAATTGAAGCGGGTGCAGATGTAAATTATAATCAACATTTTTTTTCACCTACAACTGTATTACATCTTGCCGTTAGAGATTACCGTACGGAACTTATTAAGATATTACTTGATGCTGGTGCCAATCCCAATAAACTATCTGATTCGGCACATTCATCAGGAAAAAGTCCACTACAAGTAATATTATCTGGTCCACAAAAATCAGCACCACATGAAAATTTACCAGGTGCTCCAATGGAAATTGCCAAATTATTAATTGAAGCAGGTGCTGATGTTAATATGTTAAGTAAATCTGGAATGACACCAATACATATAGCAGAAAAAAAACAAAGTTTTCTTAAACTTTTAATTGAAAATGGCGCCGATCCTAGTATCCCAAATAAACGAGGACGAGCACCAATAGATACACCGAAAGTCCGTCAAATATACACAGATATTATTTTATCCAGAGTTAAATTATTACGTGCTCAACAACGTTTAGCATTTGCTACTATGATGCTTGATTCTAATCATGATGATAAAAGCAATGATTTTTTTATGAATATTACTACATTTTTAGAAGTTACCCCTTTAACACAAAAAACATTGGAGAAAACAAATGAATTATTAAATAGAGCGTTACAAGATAGACTAAATAAAGAATTTAAAGAAGAAATAAGAGGAACTATTTATAAATCTTTAAGAGATACATTTAAAGGAGAACCAATAAACGATATGGTTGAATTTTATAGTAAACAATTAAAAAATCCTAACTTATCACCGGAACACCGTAGAGAAATAAGAAGAAAAAAGAGAACGCGTAAAAATCGTGAAGGTATCCCATTGGGTTCAACTGATGAAAGTTCATCTAGAAAATCTAGATCTTCTCCAAGTGAGGAACTGAGACAAGCAGTTTCTTTAAGTCTAAAAGCATTAAGTTCAGATAAAAGTTCATCGAGAAAATCAAGATCAGTAAAATCTAGTTCCAGTTTTGATGCTCAATTACAACAAGCAAAAGATATGGGATTATCAGATAAAGAAATAAAAGATTTAATTTCAGAAGGTGCTAAGAAAAAATCTAAAAGAAAAAGAAAATCTTCTAATAAATCTAAAAAAAAATCTAAATAAATATATAAATGAATTATAATTTATTATTATTAATTGAAGCAAGTATTGTTGGAGTTGTTGTAGCAATAGTTGGTACTTTATTAACATTATTAGTTGTTTTATCTAGAGGTAAATCAACTAAATTTATATGGAATTTTGGTATGTTTGCTGTGTTATTTTTGACTGGTGCTCTATCTCATATATTATTTGAGTTCACAGGATTTAATAATTATTACTGTAAGATGTTTAATAAAACTCGTAAATAATTGTTAACAGAATAAATTTGATTTAAAGATTCCATAGTGTATAGATAACAAACTTTTCTGCTTTATATCGCAGAACCCGTATTCAAAAGTTAATATGGCATCCCTTTCGCATGCTCAGAAGATCAGCGACATCGCAAAGAGTCTTGCTTCTACCGAAATCAGTCCGTCTACACGTTACGACATCTTGTTGTTCGTGACCACTCTCGTCAGCGAGGTGGCTCAGTTGAAAGGTCAGTTGCCTGATCAGGTAACTGAACTGCCACAAGCCAAAGAAGAGGCTGATGCCGCTGTTCAAGAGGAAGAGGAAGAAGAAGAGGAAGAAGAAGAAGAAGAAGAAGAAGAAGAAGAAGAAGAAGAAGAAGAAGAAGAAGAAGAAGGAGACGAAGACGAAGAGAGATATCAGCACGCTTTAAAAAAGCACAACGAACTGCGAGGTATGGCAAATGACCTCCGCCATCAGCTCACTGTTGCTCACAAAATCATTGAGAGTCAGAAAGACGATATCAAAAAAGCTGTTGAAAATGCTTCACACGCTACCGACATTGTCATGGAGAAAGAGAAGATTATCAATCGATTCCAAGAAACCATCTCAGATAAGTGTAAGACTATTGACAGTTTGTACGCAGAATTGGGTAAGTACCAGTCGTCGAGAAAGAACCGGCATAATCAGCAAGAAGTATGTTCCGCGAATCCCATTCACATCATGAAGAGTGGAAAAACACGCATTTTAGTACCGAGCTTTATGGAGGAAGATGAAGGATATTAACAATATAAATAGACAAAAAAAACAATATAAAATTCAATAGACAAAACATTTTTTTTATTCTCAGAATAAATTTGATTTTGAGATTCAAAAATATTTATAACACAAACTTATCTGCTTTATATCGCAGAACTCGTATTCAAAATTCATATGACGTCCCTTACAAACGCTCAGAGACTCATCGAGACTACTAGGTACCTGTCCTCTCCTGGTGATATCTCTCCTCTTGAGCGCGCCAAGATATTGGAGTTCATGTTCATTCTCAACCGCGAGAATGCTGAGAAGGATGAAGAACACGCAGCTGATACTGCTAGGATCGGGGAACTAACAGAACTGCTGATTGCCGCTAAGGAAGAGCGCGCACAGGAGAAACAGAAACATGCTGAAGCCACACGCTGGCACGATGACTCGATTCGTCGTCTCAAGGAAACTCTCCAGGGTGCTATGGAGGCGGCGAAGGTGGATGCAGAGCAGAAAGAATCTCACAAACGGACCATCCAAGATCTGACAGAACAGGTGACAGATCTAAAAATCAAGCACCAAGAAGCTGTCCTACCGCACCACCTTGTGGAAGAAGAAGAAGAAGAGGAGGAAGAAGAAGAAGAAGAAGAAGAACTGGAAGAGGACTTGTCAGAAGAAGAGGAAGAAGAAGAAGAAGAGGAGGAAGAAGAAGAAGAGGAGGGACTTGGTGTATATAATCCCCCATGGTACGGTCACCGCCATGTGGTGTGTCCACCATACAAACAACCAGGTGACGAGATGATTTGTATCGACCCATCCACTGGTGAAGAACATATCATCACCATACCTGAGGGAGTATACACTGGAGATAAGTTCGATGTATGTTTATAAATACAACGGACAAAAAAATATAAAACATTAAAAAAACATAAAAAAAATATAAAATAAGATAGACAAAAAAAATATAAAATAAGATAGACAAAAAATATAACAATTTTTTTATATATAAACATATTTTTTATATATAATAAATGCCAAAAGGTAGAAAGAAAGTTATTAATAATTGTAATAATAAACCATATAAAAAACAAAAAATCCCAAAAGCTATTAGAGAACAATGTTGGATAGCTTCATTCGGTAAAGTATTTGAACATAAATGTTATGTAGATTGGTGTGAAAATATAATTAATCCATTTGATTATCATGTTGGCCATGATCAACCTGAATCAAAAGGTGGTACATTAGATATAAATAATATTAAACCTATTTGTGCCAGATGTAATTTATCTATGTCAGATAATTATACTATTCAAGAATGGAACTTACTAAGTGATAAAAAAGAAATGAAAAGATGTATAAGTTGTTTTTAAATTTGATATTAATTTTTATAATCTTTAAAATTATGTCTGCAATTTGTATCACAGCTGGTGAACAATCTGAAAATCATGTTGGTATGCAAGTCAATGGTGGAGGATTATCTAGTAAAGGATTCAGTATAGAAGAAATGATTAAATTTAAAAAGATATTATCTGAAAAAGGTATTGAATCTGAGTTTTATAGATTAGATGAAAAAGTGGAAGATACTGATAAAGCAGGACTATTAATTATTAGGAAAGGTATTGATAAAATAGCAGGTATTAATAGTGATGATATGATGAAAGAACAAATAAATTTTGAATGGGATAAGAAATATTGGGATACCCGAAGACAAAGAGTGTTGAATAAACATGCAAGATATAATGTTTGTTATGGAGTAAATAATCAAGATCCAGATTATGAAAATAAAAAAGGAACAATTATTTCATATGACAATGTTCCTCTACTAAATAAATGGAGGGAATCATTAGGGATTGTATTTGGAGAAGAAGCAACTAATTTAGAAGTTGAAGGTAATTTATATTATGATATCAAGAAATGTGGTATAGGGTTTCATGGAGATTCAGAAAGAAAAAAAGTAATAGCATGTTCACTTGGAGAAAGCCGGCCAATACATTGGCAATGGTATAGTAATTCTAAACCAATCGGTGATAGAATTAAGTTCACTATTAATAGTGGAGATATGTATATTATGAGTGAAAAAACAAGTGGATTTGATTGGAAGAAAAGAAGTTTAAAAACATTAAGACACGCCGCTGGTGAAAAGTATATAAAATAATATAATTTTCACTTAAAGAATAAATGTATTATCAAAATTTGATTGTATCTTAATATTTTACATATAAGAAATAATCATAATGGGATCACAAGCAGAATCTATTTCTGATATGCGGACTTATATGAATACTCTTGAAATTATTCAGTCATTTGATGTAGAAATACCAGAAGAAGTAAAATATTGTCCTTATAATGGTTCATATGAACAAATGATACACAAAGCTATGAATGATAAAAATATTCCCATTGTTAGATCACTAATATGGTATAGAGATGCTATGAATAAAAGAGAAAAGAAAATAAAAGAGTTTCAAATGTTACTTCAAAATTAATTGAAATCATGATTATAATTATATTTTTTATATGGAATAATAAAAGATAATTCTATATCTTATTAAGTCTATTGAGGAATGATTATATCAATTATTAATAATTTATCCTGAACAAGACTCACATACTTCTGGTGCGACAGTAAATTGAATAGCTTTTGATGACGGTCTAGATCTAAGATAATAAATACCTGTTTTAAGTCCTTTTTTCCATGAATAGAAATGCATTGATGATATAGTTTTAAATGTAGGTGCTTCTATGAATAAATTTAGTGACTGTGATTGACATATATATTTACCTCTATCAACTGACATATCAATTAGATTTTTTTGTTTTATTTCCCAAGCAGTTTTATATTTATTTCTGATAAAATCAGGGATTTCTTTTATATTTTGAATAGAACCATCATGAACAATGATTTTATCTTTTAGATCTTTATTCCAAATACCATAAAATATTAAATCTTCAATTAAATAATTATTAATAACTACATATTCACCAGCAAGAACACGTCTTGTGTATATATTAGACATAATAGGTTCAAAACATTCAAAATTCCCTAAAATTTGTGATGTAGATGCTGTCGGCATTGGTGCTAAACAAAGACTATTTCTTAAACCGTGTTTCATAATATCTTGTTTTAAATCATTCCATTTATTTAACATTTCTTGTGAAGGATTAGAATTCCATAAATCAAATTGTAGTTGACCTTTACTAGCAGGTGATCCTTCAAATGTTGAATAAGCACCATAATATTTATCAGATTTAAATAATCTATCTAATTCTTCTGTTGTAGTATTTAATTCTTTTTTTAACAAATGATATTCTTCTGGGAATCTTAATGTATCTGTTTCACACATATATGATTTTAATTTAATAAATAATTCTTCTCTTTCTTTTGCAATTTCCATAGATTTTTTAATAGAACCATAATAAATATGTTCAAATATTTTTTCATTTAGTTTTTTGGCTTCATCTGAGTCAAAAGATAAACCGAACTCATAAAATACATTTGCTAATCCTTGAACACCAATACCGATCGGGCGATGTCTAAAATTAGATCTACGAGTTTCTTCAAGTGGATAATAATTATGATCAATAATGTTATTTAAATTCTTAGTTAATATAGCAGATATCTCTTGTAATTTTTCAAAATTGTAAGAAGGTTTAATATAATTATATAATTCTAAGAATCCACCTAAATATTTATCATTAACATAAATTTGTGGCATAATATTTACAGCTACATCTTCATCATTATCAATTTTCATATATAATTTTTGCCTATCTAATTGTTTTTCAAGTATAATTTCTTCAAAATGAATATTTCTTTTTTTCATTACATTTTTAATATAATCACATTGATTACAGTTAGGTTTAGAATATATTTTAATTTTATCATTTGAGAAATCATTATATTCAACAAATTTAGGTAAAGAAATAGATGCTAAATTACATACAGCAGTTTCATCTTTATCAGAATATTCTATAATTTCAGTACACAAATTAGAAGATTTAATAGTTCCTAGATTTTGTTGATTAGATTTACGATTACAAGCATCTTTAAATAAGAGATATGGCATACCTACTTCTATTTGAGAAATATAGATTGAATGCCATACTTTAAGCGCTTCAATTTGTTTACCTTTACCTTCTGATTCATATTTAGTATATAATTGTTCAAATTCTTCGCCATAGCAATCTGATAGACCGGGACATTCATCAGGACACATTAATGTCCACATACCCTTTTCTTCAACACGTTTCATGAAAAGGTCTGGTATCCAGAGAGCATAAAACAAGTCTCTTGCTTTTTCTAATTCATTTCCATGATTCTTTTTTAACTCTAAAAATTCCATGATATCTCCATGCCATGGTTCCATATAAATAGCGATAGAACCATTTCTCTTTCCTCCACCTTGATCAACATATCTAGCTGTATCATTAAATACTCTGAGCATAGGTACTAAACCATTAGAAATTCCATTAGTTCCTCTAATAGAAGATCCCGCAGCTCGGATATTATGACTATGTAAACCGATACCGCCTGCATGCTTTGAGATTAATGCGCAACATTTTAAAGTATCATAAATACCAGAGATAGAATCGTCTTTCATAGATAATAAGAAACATGAAGCTAATTGTTCATGATTAGTACCAGCATTAAATAATGTTGGTGTTGCATGAATAAAATATTTATTAGAAATCATATTATATGTTTCAAATGCTTTATCTAGATCATCTCTATGAATACATAAAGCAACTCTCATATAAAGGTATTGTGGTGTTTCTCTAATGATATGATCACTCTTTAAAAGGTAACTTTTTTCTAATGTTTTGAATCCAAAAAAATCTATAAGATAATCACGATGCGACTTTACTTTTGAATCAATTAGTTCTTTATTACTTTGAACTAAATCATAAATATATTTATTAATAATAGGTTTATTACCATTATTATATAAAATATTAATACATTCTGAGAATTTATCAGGGCATTTTTTTTGATGATTTGAAATACAAATTCTACTTGCTAATACTGAGTAATCAGGATGAGTTGTATATAAAGCAATAGATATTTCAGAAGATAATTTATCTAATTCACTTGTAGTGACATTATCATATAATTCTGAACAAACTTTTTGAGCAATAATTGTTGGATCAATATTTAATTTATATTTAAATTCTTCTCCAATACATAATAGTTTAATTCTGTTTAAAATTTTGTCAAAAGAAACTTCCTCATATGAACCATCTCTTTTTTGAACTCGCATATTATTCATAATAATATACAAATATATTTTTAAATACTATTGTATTTTATAGATAGTTTTTCAACTAACTTAATATCATCGTTATCTAATGCTAATTGTATATCATTTTTATAAATGATAAAATCCATATCTATTAATTTTAATATAATTTCATTTTTAATTTTATTTTTAATACATAAATTTATTAATAATAATTGATTACTTATTTTATTTATATCATTTTTTATCCATTCTTCTATAAACTTTTTATTTTCTTGATCACATATATTGTTTGTCAAGATTAATATAATAAAACTATGTTCAAATATATATTTATTTTTTACTAAATTATATAAATATATATTTTTAGTTTTTATAATTGTAGATAATATATGATTTGTATCTGTTATTTTATCATTAAATAATATTTTTTCAGCTAATTTAATATATTTCTTTTTTATTAAATTACAAATAAAATCTTCGTTAATATATAAATTATTGATTATTAAATAATCAAGTAAATCTTCCATATTTTTATTTGATTTTAAGATTAAATTATTTATTTTATGAATATGATTTTTAATTCTTATAAAATAATTTTTTATTAAATAATCAATAATTTCTATATTATTATATTTTATACAAATTTCAAATAATCCTGGTATTTGATTTAAATAAGGATTATCTTTTTTATTAAATAATAATAATTTAATAATTTCTAAATTATTTTTTATACTATGACTTGTTCCACATATAATAAGTGGATTATCTGATTTACATAAAGATATTATATCGAAACAATTTTTATCATATTTTGTAGAAATATTAAATAAAACATACTTTAAATAATCATATTTTAATAATAACTTTAATATATCATATCTATCATTAATTATTAAATTATTAATATTATTGATAGATAATTTAATATTATTATTAAATAACCATTTAAAATTACATTTCAAACCAGAATATGATAATCTATTTAATGTATCTTCATAATTAAAATTATTTAAATCTAAATTTTTTATTTTATCTATATTTATTTTAAAGTTTTTACAAATACTTCTTAAATTATATATTTTTTTAGGTGATATATCTAATTTGGATAATATTAAATTTAATATTTCATCTGGTATTTCAGATAACATATTTAATATAATATATAAATTTGATTTAAATATCTTTACTTTTAAAAATGTTTTTGGAAGAATATTTAAAACAAAAGTTTAAAGAAAATAATATTAATATAAATTTATATATAAAAATACAAAATTTAGAGTTGTTAAAATATATTGCAAAAAAAGAAAAATTAGATCATAAAGAATTATGTAAAAAATATATTAAATAATTAATTCTTGACCATTAATTTGTCTTGACCATCTAACTTATTTATTTCTCCAAAAAATTTAGATAAAAACGGTGAAAGAGCAAAAATTGCCTGAATAATAGATACAACAACTAATACAAGTATACTCTCTAATCCTCTACATCTTTTACACATAGAATAAATAAATGTTGATAATAAGAAAGCTTGTATAGTTAATAATAAATATCTGAACATTATATTATTATTACTTAATCCGGCTTTCCTGTATTCATTATACATTAGGAAATTAATAAATGTACTAGTAACAATCCAGATAATTACAATCCAACAGAATATACCAGGACCTCTAACTTTTACACCATCTTCCATCCAACAATGATCATCTAATCCAATATTTTCGAAGAAATTATATTTATCAAATGGACCATCTAATTTTTTATCAATAGATTTACTTAATGATTTATTTAATCCTTTTGCTGATTTAGATAATTTTTTTACTGATTTAGATACACTTGACATATTATATTATATTAAATATAAAAATTTAAAATTATTTGTATTTATCAGGAATCTTATTTTGTCTAACCCAAACATTACACATCCATTTAACTCCATTTTTTGGAGGTAGACCAGCATGTTTTGAATTTTCTAATTTATCTATATTATTTTTATCTAAATTAAAAAATAATGCTGCTTTACCTTTTTTAGGTTTAATCTTTGTATTTCTTAATGGGAAATATGTTTCACCACCTTCGAAATCATCATTTAAATATAATAAAAATGTAGCATATCTGTTTCCACCTCTTTTTAAAAATTCAGAACATTTATCATCTTCCCAACATGAATCCCAATGTTCTCTATATAATTGTCCTGGTTGATATCTTACAACTTGTAATTCTTCAAAATGATCTTTATTAATACCTATTATATTTGATAATTTTTCATAAATATCTTTTACAACAGGATGATCATATTCAGGTAAAAATACTTGATTACTTGTTCTAACATTATTCATAACTGTATTTTTTCCACCAGGACCAATTACTGGTGACGGTTTTACAAGAGGAGCGGCAATCCTTATTAATTCTTCAATTTGATTATTATCAATGACATCATGAAATTCATAAATTTTATTTATATCAAATATTTTACTATAATAATCAATAACAAAATATAAAATAATAATTACTAAAACAATTAATATTAAATATAAATATATATTGTCCATTTATATATATAATAAGAAAAAATTTATAATAATAATATATATATGTTGTTGATTAATATCATATTATTAATATTATTTTTTATTATATTATTGTGGAAATCAAAAGTAGTTGAAGGGCAATCTGATGTACCAGTTTTTAACATATTACCAGGATTTCTAAAAGATGAATTAATACTTTATGAAAAAGAAAAAAAAGATGATAGACCAAAAGAAACTATATTAGATACATTAGATGAAAAAGGTATATATAATGAACCTGATCAAAATGTAAATAAATCAACTTTAAATACATGTGTTGATTCTAATGATAAAATATTTTATAAAAATTTAGGTATTAATTCATCACCAAGTCAATCTACTGATACTTTACAAGTTGAAAATAAAAATAAAGATATATTTGATTTTAATTTATTGGGTATAAATTTTGTAGGTGATTTATCTGATACAGATTCATCTAATAATCAATCTTTAATCAATGAATTATCACCAACAACACCAAAAGACTTATGTGGTTTAGTTGATATTTTATATGATAAGAATACTTCAATGAATGTTAGAGAAAAAATATCTAGTGAATATGGTGATTGTTTTTATAAAAAAAAAGTTAGTGCTGACGGTGATGGATCTATATTTAATACTGGTCAACTTGGAAATAAATGTCCAAAATCTTGTTATAAATATACAGGAATATTACCTGTTTGTAATAAATATATATTAAATGCTTCAACATGTCCAGACTTAAATGCATCTAGTGCGAAAACATATGGTGATGATTTATTTAATATGGCAATAAAACCCCCAAATGGGAATGTATTTTATAATTGTGTATCACCAGACGAACAAACTATTCAATCTAAATTAAATAAAGCATCTCCAAGTGGAAAAACGACTTTAAGTTTACCTATGAATCCTCAATTATGCAGATTTAATAATGTATGTAATCCTAATCCCAGTGTAAAAAATGGTAAAAATTTTTCATGTAATACACATTCAGAAGAATATTGCGAAGATATGTATGAAATAGATAAATCACCAAGTGGGTATAAAACAACTAATTGTATGTTAAGACCAGGTTCTACGACTGGTAAAGAATCCCATGTTGGTGCTTGTTTTAGAGATTTAACACCAGGTGGATTAACTGAATTATGTGAAACATCTGATGTTCGGAATGATTATAAAGGATGTAGAATAGCAAGTGTCCCTGGTATATTTTTAGATCCTAAAAAAGTTGAATATGCTGTAACTATATTTTAATTTTTAACTTTTCTTAATACATATGTACTTTTAATTTCTCTATTATTTAAAATATGATTCATACAACTATCTATTTTATCAGAATTTTCTCCAAGAGCTTTTTCTAATTCTATTCTTATATAATTTTTACTTAAAGTTGATTTAGTTTTTCTTTCTGAACATTTCAATTTACCTGTTTCTGTATTTAAATCAGATATATTATATTGTACCATAAATTTAGTTATCTCGGGCATTAATTCTTTTTTAACTTTTTTAATATCTTTAATTTGATTTTCTAGATCAGAAACTTGTTTATCGATTGCCAACCAATGTTTAACTTTTTCTTTAAAATATTGTAATTCATTTTTAGGAATTTCTTGTTCTAAATTCATACTCATAATTATATTATTATGTTTAAATTATTTTAAAGATATTTACTTATCTAAATAATAACCTGTTCCCTTTTCACCATTTTTAAATACATATCCTTCTTTTTCACCCATAAAACCATCTGTTTCTATAAAATCGTCATTAAATTTTACTTGTTCTTTTTGTAATTTTTCATCTTCATTTTCAATATTGTTATTTATTTCTTCAATATTAGTTTGTTTCATATAATATGTATATCCTAAATATATAAATATTCCTATAATAAATACAGCAATGGGAATAATATAATCATTATTCATTAAATTATCTAAGCTAAAATATTCCATATCTATTATTATATAAAAAAATATTTATTTTATAACATATATATGTATCAATATCAAAAATTAAGTGATAACGGAATTAATCAATTTAATGATATATTATCATGTTTTAATAATATGTGTTCTTTATCTATGGGTTGTTTTTTCCCATATTGTTTGTTCGGAAGAACATATGAATTAAGTGGTTTTGGTGAATGTTATACTGGATGTTTTAAAATATTTTCCCTGCAATTTATTTTAAATTTAATATTCTCAGGTATTATTATTAATAAAGAATTAACAATATTTAATGATGATATCTTATTTACTAATAAAATTAATGCATGTAAAGATAACTTAATGTGTAAAGATTATTATTATAATTATACAAATATATACGATAATAACTGTATAATAAAAAATACTTCTACTTGTAATTGTTTAATTGATCCTTTATTAACTAAATGCAATTATGAAAAAAATTTGCCTAATAATTTATCAGAATATATATCTATTATTAGTTTTATAAATTTTATAATGTTATTAACACTCAATGGCTGTTTTTATGGTAATTATAGAACAAAAATAAGTCAAAAATATAATATATTACATAATAGTCGGTATAATTTTTTCATTCATTTTATGCCATGTATTCATCAATTAGCTTTGTGTCAAGAATATAATACAGTTAATAGAATAGAAATAGAACCAGTATATGCTGTGAACGTCTTTTAATCTTGATATTTGCTTTTAAGTAAATTTATGATATCTTTTTCAGGAGTCTTTTCAGACTTCATACAAACAAATTCAATACAATAAACTGGCCAGTTATTAGCACTACAAAATATCATTTGTGATTGATTTTGAATGTAGTTGTATTCATTAACAGTTATTTTAATAATGTTACCATTTTCATCTTCAAGGTGAACATGTTTATGATTTGGAAGTGGTTGTAATAACCACTTATCCATTCGCAAAGGATCTTTCCACATATGTTTAGGATCACCTTTATTATCGTCTGAAAAGATTGGTTTAGTAATGTATGACATATTGTTAATTTTAAATTAAACATAACAACATATCAAATTTAAATGTAATCTTAATCTGTCATAGATGGTAATCCGTCAAAGATCTTATATTGATCTTCGCATGTAATTTTCCATTAAAATTATTAAATATATTATTTTATAATATTTAAATATCTTCTTCTAATTCAACTCCACATGTGATTTCATATGTTGTGTCTGATAAATCCCATCCATTTTCTTCCATATAAGTTTCATCATAATATTCTTCTTCTAAATCTTCATATATTGATTTATAAATTAAGTTTAGATCTTCTTTTGAATAATTATCTTCATCTTTAATTTCAATAAATCTTTCACAACCATCATCAGTTTCTATAAAATCATAATCATAATCACTTAATAATAAATGTTCACATTCTTCTACTATCACCTTTTCTTCATCATTTAAATTTATATTAAATGAACTCCATCTCCATTGAACAGAAACAATTAGTGTTACTTGTTTATCATTTATAATATTTGTCCAATATTCATTAGATAAAGATGATTTCTTATATTTAGGTTTAACTATGTATGTTTTCTTCATTAATATAATATATTATATTATATTAGTATTAATATATTAAATTTTATATATAAATATAAAATATATAAATGTTATGGGGATTATTTTATAAAATTTATAATTTATGTTCAAGAAAAAAATATATTTCAACAATAATTAAACCAAATAAAAATATATTAATAAATAAAAAAAATCTAAAAATTGTTTCATATAATATTGATGGATTATTTTTTCATTATAATCATATAAATTATATTAATATTTCTAAATATATAAGATATTTATTAATCGATGAAAATGTTGATGTAATATGTTTACAGGAAGTTTGGGAAATATCTATATTAAATATGATAAAAAATAATTTAAATGATTTAAATTTATATTATTCTCAACCGCCAACAAATTTAAAATATTGCATCGGTGAAAATTCAGGATTACTAACTATTTCAAAATATCCCATATGTTTATCATATTTTTTAAAATATGATAAACTAAAATTAACATGTTCATTTACAAATAAAGGCTTACAACATATAAAAATAAATATAAATAATTTAGAATACGATATAATAAATACACATTTACAAAGTTCATTTAATAGAATTGGATTAATGTATCAAAATACAGCTGAAATACATTTTAATCAAATATTAAATTATATTAATGAAAATAATATAAATAAATGTTTAATATTAGGTGATTTAAATTTACATACACCTTTTATAAAAGATATACTAAAAAAAAATGATAAATTATCTATTAAATATAATTATGATAATTTAATAACATTTCCTGGAAGATATAGTGAACAACTTGATTATTTTATAGATTATAATAATATTTTATATAATAAAATTGTAGATTATTCAGTTAAAAATAATATATATTATTCAGATCATTATCCTATTATGATGAATATTACTGATATTTAATATTTTTTAATAATTCACTTTGGTAATTAAATGTATTTTTTAATAAATTATTCATATAAAAAATTTCACCTTGTTGATTTATTATAAGTTTTCTACAAAAATCTATTAAATATGAATTATTTGTATGTAATAATAATCTTTTACTCATATCTATCGCTACTTGATGATGAGGAACCATGTGTTCAAGGTAACTACGATCATTAATTTCCGTGTGTTCCATGTGTTCCATATGATCATCTGGTTTAAAAAATAATGGATTACAATCACCATCTTTTGATTTAGATAAGTTTGGATAAAATCTTTCTAATTTAGTTTTATAATATGGTTTACTACCTTTATCATTTGTAAAAACTGTATCAGGTAAATTTATTTTCATAATTTCCATTTCCCAAATTTCATAGCCTTGTTTTCTTATAATGTCTCTACATAAATGTAACATAACAGGATTAGTTGTATTTGGTTTTAATAATTCTGACATATCTATTGCTACTTGATGATGAGGAATCATATGTTCTAAATATTCTATATCTGTTAATTTATCAGTGTAAGGATTTGAATTTGTTGAATTATCCATTTTAGAATGATCCATATATATATATTATTTAAATATTTGAAAAATAAATTTGATTTAAAATTATAAATATAAATAAAAATATAATAATGGAATCTTGTAATGAATCTTGTCATGAATGTGTTGAATTAATTGAAAAATTAAATAAAGAGTTTGAAACATTATCTAATGAAAAAGATTTATATAAATCTAAATTAAAAGAAAAAAATGATCTTGTGATTGAAATGATAAAAAATGAATATTTAAAATTAAATGAAATTAGAGAAAAAAAAGACAGAATAAATAGAGTTGATGATAATATGATTAAAGAATATAATACATTGTCATTTCAAGAAAATAATGTACAAAAATTTATCATTGAATTATGTGGTTGTATTTAAATATATTAAATTATCAATACATTCATTTAATTTACTAGGAGCATATATACCTTGTGCTGTAATTAATGCACTTGTACTACCAACAACTACTAATGTAATAATCCATCCAGCGAATACTTTGAATGCTATTCTCCAATTAATTCCAGAACATTTTTTTAAATCATCTAATGCTGCGACACCCATTGTAGCACCTACTTGACAATGTGTAGTTGATAATGGAATTCCTAATCTACTACCAATAATAATAATAGTAGCAGATCCTAATTCTATTGCATATCCTCTACTAGGTGTAATACAACAAAGCTTAACACCGATTGCTTTAATAATCTTATATCCGTATAATAATAATCCTACTGTAATACCAATACCACCCATACCTAAAATCCAATAAGCGTGATCACCCATGTCAACTTTTTTACCTAAATCTCCATCATTCATATAAATTGAAATAATAGCTGCATACGGTCCAATGGCATTTGCTACATCATTTGCTCCATGAGAAAATGAATCGCATATAGCTGTAAATATTTGTAGATATTTAAAACTTTCTTCTGTCCTTTCATCGAATTTTTCTGAATTATCATGAATATTTTGAACTCGTGGATTGTTAATTATTTCTCCACGAACATCATAATTAATATTATTTTTTATATTTGTGATACATTTTTCACATTTATTCATATCATCAGTAATAGTTATACTATTTGTATTAATACATTGTTGTCTTTCTGGTGAATTTTCATTTACAAATTTAGTTTCAACATTACTTTTTAAATAAGGTATACATGGAACTATTAATAATCCTGATACAATACCAATTCCTGTAGATATTAATATAGCAGTTGATTCTGAAATATCGTCTAATCCTATTCCTTTACCACCTTTATAAATAATAAAAAATGAATTTAGAACTAATGTTAATCCAACTAATAACGGTAATAATATAAATGATTTATCAAAACTATTTTCTCTTCTAAGGACAGTTAATCTTGTTATAAAAAATATAAATCCTGCAACAATTGCTGAAAATATGGGTGATAAAAACCATGACAATACAATACCAGATACACCACCTACATATGGAAATGAATCTGTTTCTTTATACCATATTACACAATCCATACCACCAGATATAATTGTCATTCCGATCATACCACCCACACAAGAATGTGTTGTAGATACGGGCATCTCATAATAAGACGCCAGAAATAACCACATTGTTACTGAAATTAATACACTAAAACAACCATAAATAAATATTTCAGGAGAATCTTCAAAACATTCATAATCAGAAATACCTTTTCTAATAGTATTAGTTACATGACTACCCATTAATATAGCACCGGCACATTCAAATATTGAAGCAATTATAACTGCTGATTTTACCGTTAAAGCTCTTGATCCTATAGAAGATGCGAAAGCATTCGCAACATCATTAGCACCAATACCCATCGCAGCAGTGAATGAAGCTACACCACCAGCAATCACAATCCATAAATAATCTAACATTTATTTATTATTTCATAATAATTTTTAAGTATTAATTAAATCTTAAACTCATTATATTATTTATTATATAATCTGGATTTTCATATTGTAATAATGCTTTTGAAGTAGCACCAGATAATACGCCTACTGTTTTACAACCAGCATTCTTACCTTCTTTTATATCAGCAATACTATCTCCTATTTTTATAACTTCACTAGGATATTCTACATTATTTCTTGTCATTAATCTTTCAATCATAAATGGATAAGGTCTACCTCTATCAACTTCTTCTGATGATATATAATCATCAATACAATCTAATAAACCTAAGTTATCAATTAATAAATTTTGTATTTCTTTATTATATCCTGTATTTAAACATATTTTAATACCTGTATCTCTTAATACATTAAAAAATACAGGTAATTTTGGATCAATTAATTTAACTGATTCATTATTTTGATATTCTTTTTTTAAAAAATAATTAAATTCAGATGATAAATTATTTATAACAACTTGTGGACTATCAATTCTTTGTTGATTAACAAAATATTTAATAACTTCATTCTTATTATATCCTGAAAATTTATAAATATCAGATCTTAATAAATCTGGTTTAATTAGTTTAATAGTTTTATATAAAGAATTATAAACTATCCCTTTTTCTTGAATAGTTGTTCCAGCCATATCACATATTAACATTTTAGTTGATCTTAATCTGAACATTTTATAATAATATATATATATATTTGTTTAAATAATTAATGTTCTGAAATCCCATAAACTTCTGAAAAATTAATAATTATATTTTGTTCAGAATATGAATCTGAATTAATATCATTAAAATTTATTCTTCCATTAACATTTATAATCATTTGATGATCTTCATTATTTCTAAGAGTTAAATGTCCTATTATATATTTTTTATTATTAGATAATTGTTCCATGGGATCATCTAAAAATATAGCACCATTATCTATGATTAATGGATTATTTTCATCCCATGAATTAAAATCTATACCAATGGCATCAACTATTCCTATGGGATTACCATCTGTTAATTGTATTGTCAACCATGAATCATACGTTGTATCTGGTACATAATGTGCTAATAAAGGATTTATTCCTCCTATATTTGATCCTTGATGATTAGGTAATTGATAAGCAGCAGGAACTATCATATTATTATCTTCATTACCATAAATAGCATAAACATTACTATTTAAATTTTTTAATTCAATTGATACTTCATAAGTAGTATAACCTTGTATATTTTTATTTTTATCTTGTAGTTTTTCAACATGAGGACAAAGATATTCATATTCACATTCAGGTTTTTCACATATACAGATATTACGTACTTTATGAAGATTATAATCATATAAACATCTTGTATATTGTAAGCAATCTGTTAAATGTGTTGTATGATGTTCACATGGAACGGTGCAGTCAATATTTTGACCAGAATTTAATCCGGTTAAACAATTATCGCAAGAATTTTGTGATAATAATACTGGTAACGTAAATAATAAAAAAATATAAAACATTATATAATATATAAATATATAGTTTTTAATTATATTAATTTTATCCATTCTATGTTGTTCTTTTTAGATATAGGATTAAAATCATTCTTTAAACTAGATAAAATAGATTTTTCTATATTTTCAATTGTTTTACATCTATTTTTAACAATACATGAATTTAATATATTTATTAAATATTTCAATGATATATTTTTAATATTAATATATTTTATCACATCATTAAATTTATATATTAATTCAAATATATATCTTAAATCAAAATATCCCATATAATCATTTTCCCAAATATTATTAATATTATTTACACTTAAATATAATATTTTTTTTAAATATTCTATATCTTCTTCATAATTATATTTGTTTAATAATTTATAAAATTTAATATAATCATTATTTAAATATATTTCTAACCTGTAAAACTTTATTTTTTTATTATATGTTTTATATAAATATTTATTAACTAATATAAAATTATTTTTATCTTTATATTCTATAATATATACGAAAATAATATTAACGATTTCTTGCGGTATATAACTATTATAATAATCCATTTTATAATTTTAAAAATTTAACATTATCAAATTTATATTTAAGTATTAATTAATATATTTTAATAAATGGAAGATTCGTGGTCCTGGGAAGAATTTAATAATACAACAGAAATAAATTCTGATTTATGTGGAAATATAACTAATCACTGGTTATATTTTGTATTTTCTGGATATTTACTACCTTTAATATCACCAAGAGTCAGAGATTGGTTTAAAGAAACATTAAATTCATTAAAAAATAATAAAAAAACGGGTGAAATAGTTACGTTAACAGAATATGGATTTAATAAAATTCAAGACATTAAAGATGATAAAGAAATGAAAGATTTTATAAAAAGAATATGTAATTCTAGAAGACCTGAATTATTAATTCAAGAAAAAATGTATGATAAATTAACTGAGGAATTTTCAGGTAAAGGTGGTGGAAAATCATGGAGATATTTAATTAAAGTAATTGATAATAGTCATAATATTGGAACAGTATTTGCGAGACCTTAGTTATCATTTAATAATTCTTTTAAGATATTTCCCCAAGTTCTATAAGGAGTATCTTCTGAAAATCCAAGAGGAGTAACAACACCATTCCATAGTTGACCAACAGTTAAATCACCTTCATCTACATTTAAAATATAATTGATAGAGTCATATACAAGTGGTCCTGTAATACCATTAGTAGATATATTAATATTAGATAATTCTTCATAAATTTTAAAAGTATTATTATATGTGATTTTTTCAATACATCTAATTATATTTTGACCAGTTCTGTCAACCATGTGACTGAATATAATATTAATGGGAATAATATGAATGGGACAAGTATTTCTTTGAGCAGCTCCGACTAGATGAACTAATTCACCTGTTAAATTTTCTAAATAATTGTTTTTATTTTTTGAATAAGAAGTTCTAATTAATTTAAAAGGCATGATTATATATGGTATATTATCTTTGTAAACTACTATATCACACCTTTTAAATTTAGAAGCATTAAGAGAAGGAACTTTTTGTTCAAGTTTAACTGTGAAATTATCACTGGTAAATAATTCTTTAATTTTTCTTGCAATATAAGAGTGAATTAAATCTACGATACGAGAAGATCTACCATTCATACCAGTTTCTCTATAAAGAACCATAGCTGATCTAATAACCTCAACAAATTCTTCTGATTCATTTTGACTGACAAACTGAAAATATTTATCACCATATCGACTTAAAATTTGTTCATCAGTAAGAGAACACCAATTAAGTCCTGCTGATGAATTTAATACTTCATTATATGTTATTTTTCTTCTTAAATGTTCCATATAATTTTTATGAGCAATCCTAAGACGAACTCCTTTAATAAATTCATTTAATGGTATTCTTAAAGAAGGTAGAGCGGTTACATCAATACTATTAATATGTTCATTTATATCAAAAGTTGGTCCATCTACGCCAGCAGGCGCCATCATCATATTATCATAAATTGGTGCTGGTTCGGGTTCATTTGGAAGTACTGTTTCATTTAAATTTTCTTGTAAATTATTATTGATAGGGATATTCATGATATTATTTATGAGATTTTCCTGAGTATTAATTTCCTGAGGGGTATTGTTGCTGAGTAAATCCATTTTATTATAATAATTAATATTTCTTTAAATACTTAATCAAATTTTATATTTTCAATGGTCTCTCTTCTTTTATTTATTATAGATAATACGTCTAAATTTTTAACTATTTTATTATATTCATCAAAATTTTCTAATATTTTATAACATAATGTTATTAAGTTTTCATACTTTTCATAAAAAATATTATTACATATATCTAATTTATCATAATATTTTGAATAATCTGATACTATTATTTTTTTAGCAAAAACTAATCTATCACATCTAATAGATTCATGTATATTAAAACATTTAAAATTATGAACATTTAATATAATTTTACATTTATTTATAATATTATCTCTTTCTTCACCCCATCCCATAATATTTTTTATTTTGTATTTTTTATCATCTAATAATTTATGATAAATTTCATTTCGCAAATATATTAGATCATTATTATTTGATTTATCCTTTTTTATTTCAGCATTTATTATTCCAATATCATATAAATATTCATCATTTTTTTTTAAAATTAAATTTTCTTTTAAATTAAATTGATATGGTAAATGTATTATTTCATTTTCATATTTTATATTATAATGTTTTAAATATTCTTTGATAAATAATATATTTTCATAACTATAATCAAATATTTTAAAATTTTTATATTTTTTTATTATACTTACAATATAATTCATTCTATTCTGTACGGTTACTTGTTCAAAATTTAATATTCCTATATTATTATAATTTTTGAAATCATCTAATACTTTTGAATCATTATTAAGTTTTGAACATTGTACTGCTCCAATAATAGCTATTAAAAAAAAACTATTTTTTTTATTTATTTCATTTTTTAATTCTGATAAACCTATTACATTATGAAATATATTCAAAGATAATAAATAATCACTAACAACATCCGGTATAATATTGTTGTCAATATTATATAATACTAATGTAATATACATTTATTTTATGCACATTTATATTTATAAATATAAACTTATTAATATATTTTATAATATATATATATATGAAATGTATTGTTATCGGTGATACTGGAACTGGTGATAAAAACCAATATGCTGTTGCGAATGGATTAACTGATATAATTAAAGAAGAAAAAATTAAGTTCGTTTTAATGGCTGGTGATAATTTTTATGATACAGGTTGTTCTGATCATAATGATCCACAATTTATATCTGCTTTTGAAAAACCATATAAAAATATACCAAATGATATAAAATTTTATGCATGTTTAGGTAATCATTGTATATATAATGAATCTGGTAAAGGACACGAAGCACAATTTGATTATTCACGTTTATCTTCTGATAAAAATGGTAAGTTCGTTCATCCATATCATTTTTATGATTTTGGTAAAGAAAATTTATTTAGAGTATTTGTTATTGATAGTAATTTTGATGTTCTTGATGATAAATTTAAAAAAACACAATCAAGAATCACTTGTAAAAAAATTAGAGAATCTACTGAACCATGGAAAATATTAATGTTACATACTCCCATTACATCTATTGGCGAACATGGAAATTTAGATGATATTTCATTTAAATATGTTAAAAATATTATTAAAAATGGTATAGATTTAGTTGTATCTGGTCATGATCATATTGGTATGTTGGCATCTGTCCCAGTTAATAATAAAAAAGTATATCAAATAATATCTGGTAATGGTGGTAAACCTTATTTTAAACCAGGTAAAGATAAACATATTCATCCAGAAAATGTTAAAAAACATAAAGGAGAATTACTTCATTATAATACAGATTTAGGATATACTATGTTAAATATTACTCCTAAAAATATTGACATGACATTTTTAAATAAAAATAATGATAAATTATTTAATCATAAAATTTCTAAATAATTATTTTCTATATATTAATATATATGAATAACGGAAATAATAATGATTCTGAAAAATTAAAAGCATATCCTTCAAGTTATCTTATGTATTCCCCTGTAAACTATAATGATAATGAAAAATGGAATTGTGATGTTTCGCAACCAAATAGTACATATTCATTTAATTTAAATCCACCTGGATATATTGATGGTAATCCTGTTGTTAATTTCGGATATTCAAAATCACTCCCCTGGGCTCCACAAGTTGAATTTAATCCATTAAATATTTTAAATGGATTACAAAATAAAATATAATATAATATATATATATATATGTCTTGCATTGAAGATAGTACTCAGGGAGGTGGATATCATTATAATTTTGTCCCTATATCAGTAAATGCACCATATTCATCTGAAGTTCTTGCAGGAGGAACTAATCCAAATGAAATTATAATGCAAGGAGGAGGTAAAAAGAAGAAGAAGAAAAGTAAAAAACTAAAAAAATCTAATCGTTCTAGAATGGTTAATAGATCTAAAAAATCTAAATCAAAATCCAAAAAAATATATAAAAGAAAATCTTTATCTAAAAAATCATTTAAAAAACGATCAAAAAAATCTCGTAAATCTTTGAAATAAATTTAGTTTACATTAATATATTTTTTTATATTTATTTTTTATGAATAGTCTTTATAATAATAATGATTATTTGACCAAAAAAGGTTTAATGGATTCTTATATTCAATCACAAGAAATAATACCTAATGAACTTAGAAATGAAAATCCTTTATTAAAATCAAGAGATAGTTTTGAAGCTGAAAATACTGTTATAAAAAAATTAAATGACGATATTTATAGTTTAAATTCTAGAATAAATGTTTTATTAATTGAAAATCAAAAAGTTGAACAATTAAAGTCCGAAAATGATAAATATTCTCAACAAATTAATATTTTAAATATTCAATTAGAAAACAGCAAAAAACAATTACAAAAAATAGATATAGATATCAAAAAATACAAAGGACTAATTTATGATAAATATAATACAGATATTTATAGAATGATAAGATATATTTCTAAAAATACTGGAACAGATTTTGATACTGTTCATATTATTACACAACAATTAAATATTAATGCGGTTAATAAAGGCACTATCAATGAAATTATTGATAAGATAAATAAATTTAATGAAAAACAAAAAGATATTAATTTAACTGATTAACCCTACACCATATTTATCCATCATAAATATCATATTATTTTTTGAACATTCTACTAATCTTTTTATTAATTTATTATTATAATATAAATTTCCATTATCAATATAATAAACATTATCTTGATTATATAATGATTTTTGAATATTTTTTATATTTTGTTTACTATCCACATAAATATATGAATTATTTGTTTTTGGATCAAATATACATGAAGCATATTTATCATTTGAATAAAATAATATAAACAAAATTAATATAATTGGTATTAAAAAAAATAATATTTTTAAAATCATTAAATATATACTATAAACATAGAAGATTTTTCGCTATCTTCAATTAAATAAATTTTCTTATTTCCGTTTAATTCTGCTTGTCTTTTAAGACCTTCAAGTGCTTCTCTATCCATAGAATGTAATACTTCTTCTTCTGGCATATATTTTACATCAACTCTATTATCAGATCCAGCTACCTTAAAAGATAAAAGTCCTGGACCAATTTCTTCTTTTGCTCTCAAATAAATATCATTTAGTTGTTCATGGTTAGTGTTAATAAATTGACTCAGATATGATGGAAGATTAGATAAATTTTGAACGTTCATTTAAATATTATTATTAATATATTCTTTAAATATTAATCTTGTAAAGAACGTCTAATAGCTTCATCCATATCTGCTTCATACCTTTCTTCATTACTCATGATAGGTGGTAACTCTATTGTTTGAAATGTTAATTCCATAGGTCTAAAAGCTAATTCTCGGGGACGTGGCATTAATTCATATCTAACATTTCTAGATGATAGTTGATTAATCATTCTAGAAACTATATCTTCAACTAATTCATCTCTACTATCTGATGAATTTGTATTAGGTGTTCCACTTGAATTATCAAAATTTTCATCCGGAACAGGTATATCATCATCATTTATTCCTTCTTCATTTGCTATTTCTTCTTCATTATCTGTTTCTTCTTCTTCTTCTTCTGGAAACTTCTCTCTGCATATTGGACACGAATTATTGTCTTTTAACCAAGGTAATATTCCTTCACATACATCTTCTGATGATTGATAATGAAAATAATGTGGGTCTTTACATGGTAATTTTATAGCTTTTTCTCCCATTTTAAAACTATCCTGACAAATAGCACAACATAAATTATTATCTACGTCTTCATTAGTAATAGTTACTTTTTCAAGTTTATCTACAAAACTAGCAGAACATGGATGTTTTATATCTTCTTGTTCTCTTATAGTTCTTTCTAATATATTATTTAGACTATTAACCGAATTATAATTATTTATAATATTAAATAAATTAATAATATTATTAGTACTATTCATTATTATTAATATTATCAATATTTTCTTTTATATCTTTTTTTATTAATTCGTATAAATAATTATATATTTCTTCAATTATTTTATCAAATGATTTCAATTCTTTTTTATTAATTTCGGGTGTATCAAATGATATATCTTCCATTTAGAAAAGTATATTTAAAAATTTCAAATTTAAATATATTATATTATAACTATGGATAGTTATATAGATTTATCATATCAAAGTGTAACTAATAATAATAATAATTCTAATATTCGAAATAAAAATATATGTAATTTAAATAATTATAAAGATAAAGATATTGTTGAAGGTTTTACTGGTATAGGAAAAAGATATTTAAATAAATGTTGTCCTCAGGGGTCTATATTAAATGATAATAATGAATGCATAAAATTTTGTAATGGTTGTTCTAATATTTCTTATAATCAATATGATTATGATATTGAATCAGCTGATTCTAAATTATTATTATATACAAATTGTAATGAAGATGCTTCTTCATATTATAATTATAGTAGTTTAAATAACATAAAGAATCAGTTTAATTTATTAAATCAATATGATTTATTATCATACCCAACTAATGCAAGTTTAATTAAATCTTCAATGAGTGTGTGGTCTGATACATTCATGAATTTAATTAATCCAGATAAAAACACCATAACAGGTTTTGAAGATTTTGAAACAGATAGTGATGATGAGTCATCACCATCCCCTTCACCATCCCCTTCACCATCACCACCCGCACAATGCCCCTCCCCATCAATTACTAGTAATTTTCATTGTTGTAATCCTAATGCACAACCGCTCCAGATATGTCCTGATGGATCTTCCTGTCCTGATTGTGGTTCAAATAGTTGTTTGTGTCCATCATCTAGTTAAATAATATATATTATTATCCACATATAATTATATTTATATATATAAGTATGATTCTTTATTTTATAATATTGTTTCTTATATCTGCTTTAATATATATTAATTATAATAAAATTATAGAAGGCCAGTCAATACACAGTTATAAATATAATGAGTTTCAATCTATATTAAATGATGATGATCTTGATAATAAAGAAATACAAGATAGAATCAAAAATTATTCTGAAAATGAAAATTTAGCATATAATATATACCTTAATGATTATGTTAAACAAGTTGATGATATTTATGATAAATCATATGAAAACTATATAACTGATTTAAATAAATTTACTAGAAAAAATAAATATAAATCTATTAAATTTTCTGATAAACAACTTGATTTATTCAAAAATAAATATGACCCATCACTTATGGCTTCAAATGATTACAATTATGTAGATATAAAAGATTATGAAAATGTTGTTAAAAATAAACTACAGAATAAAGTAGGTTTACCAGGATTTATAGCAAAAACCGATGGGAAAGTTATAAATAATATGATTAATTATACTAGTAATTTAGATGTATTAAACAGTCCTGGATTTAATGGGTCCGGTAAATATTGCTGTGATTTACCA
>Ga0209534_10001047_pt1 | contig 29847 bp, 32 predicted proteins | sample COG_07_FD_184751 | JGI IMG/M metagenome (GOLD analysis project Ga0209534, IMG submission 184751) | Pelagic Microbial community sample from North Sea - COGITO 998_met_07 (SPAdes) (version 2) | ecosystem: Environmental > Aquatic > Marine > Neritic zone/Coastal water | place: Helgoland, sampling...
AATGAATATAAAAAATATTATTATTAAAGGTACATCCGATATTATCACTAAATTATCTAATTATAATAATAAATATGAATATGATAGAATAGAAACAGATGAATGTGATAATTTAATTGTATTATATGATACAATATTAAATAAAATACATATTTTTTCAAAATATAAATTTATTAAAATTAATAATAAAGAAAATAATGATGTCGATTTATTAGCAGAACAAGCAATATCATCATGTCTTGTTAATAAACAAAAAGCATATTATAATTAAATATAATTAAATATAATTAAATATAACACATATTTTCTGTTATATTTATATAATTTATTGAATTATTGAATTCAATATCACTCGCAAAAACAGACTTCATAATGTTATCATAAATCATTATTCCTAATAAATAATACATTTTAATAAATTCATATGATAAATTAAATATTAACTGAAATATTAAATATGTATCAGATAATAAGTTAATAGATTTATTTTTAAAATAATTATAACAATATATATTGTAATTTATAAATTCAGATGATAAATTAAATATTAACTGAAATATTAAATATGTATCAGATAATAAGTTAATAGATTTATTTTTAAAATAATTATAACAATATATATTGTAATTTATAAATTCAGATGATAATTTTAACATTAAAACCATAGTATAAATAATTTTTATAATAATATTTTTTAATATAATATAATAATTAAATATTCCAATATAACTAATAATTAATAAATGAATTATTAATATAATAGTTATAATTTTATAATTTTTTATTGTATTATTTCTTTTAATAGAAATATTACGTAATTTTTCTATCCGCTTATTTGTAGTTAATATTATTTTTTCTTTTTCTTCTTCTAATTGTTCAGTATCTTCTATTAATTCTTTATTCTGATCTTGTAAATCAGAATTTTCATCATGTAATTTTTCATATTTATTTTTATTTTCCTCTATAATAGAAATTAGTTTATGTATATGTTCAAGGGGTTTATTTATAAGTTCTCTTAATCGTTCTGGTGTTTCAAAACTCATATTAGTTGTTTGTGATTTACCAGATGTTTCAAAATAATCTACTACAGAAAGATATTTTTCAAGAAAAAGTATTATCTCTTGATTTTCTATATGAATTAATTTTTCACTATTTTTTTGGGATTCGTCTTGTCTTCCTAATTCTAGTAAAGCATCGTGTGTTGCCATAATAGAATTGTATTTCATTGTTTCTTCTGTCATAAGAGTAGCGGATGGCATCGCAAAATTATTAATATTACAAATAATATTAATAATTTTATTTTTCAATTTTAAGGGGGGAGACCCCTTAAACCCCCAAACTACCTTCTATATTCGCTTATATATTTTTCTACATAAAGGACATTTCTTACTACCCCACACACTTCCTTCTGGTTCTTCACTATTTTCTATTGATTTATCTTCTGCATCATTCCATTCTTTATATTTATCACTATTTTCATGTTCCCATATGTTTTGTATTTCATCATATTCTTTACAATAACATTGGGTTCCCTTTTGTGGATTTACACATCCATTTGGACAAGAAGGGCACCCATATGGCACAGGTGATAAATGATAACGAGTCTCATCCCAAAATAATATATTTTTACTACAATTTACACAAAACCAATGACCACAATTTGTTGGAAATTTCATTTGTTTATTATCTGTTTCATTACATACTGGACATTCATTTTCACTATCGCGAAACTCTAATTCATTCCAACCAAAACCAAACACAAACCAATCACCACAAGTCATACATAAATAATTAGCATAATTTATATAATGTTCTGGTGGTAATATATGTTGACATAATTCATAATTTTTACATTTTATACCATTTCTTTCATAAGCTTCATCATATATTGTATTTAATTGTTCATATTGTAAATCTCTAAAATCCATATAATTAGATGAATTCATTAATAAATATTATTAATATAATTTTAAATACTTCCTAAACGTAGTTTGGGGTTTAAGGGGTCTCCCCTTATTTATTTATATTTTAATATATCTAATTCTTTAGATGTAGTAGAAAAATTCTCATCACCATATATTTCTTGCAATAATAACCATTCAAATAATCCACCAATATAAATATATACATTTGTAAATCCTAAATTTATTAATTGTTGATGTTTAGTAAATATTTTTTCATCATTATTATTTTTACCATAAACAATAATAAATATATTTTTTGTTTTATTTATATATTCATTTAGTATGCGAACTTCTTCTTGTGGAGTTATAGTATTTTTTATTAAACATTCTTGATTTTTCTCATCTAATGTATTTATTATTATATAGTTTTTATTTATTGCAAGTATCATTTCTTCAAAATTTATTTTTTTTATATTTTTTATAGAATTAATATTTCCCATTTAATTAAATATAATAAAGTTTATTTAATTTTATATATTATCAAAATAACTTTAGCTCAAATTATCAAATAAATAAAAATGTAAGAATATTTTATTATTTACAATTATAAATAATAAAATATCATTAATTATTAATGAGAACATTTATATCTTTTACAAATTATATATATTTTATTATACTTATATTAATAGTATATATTGTTTATACATATTATCCATTAGTTAAATCATTCTTTACATTATTATTTCCAAATAATTTAATTCAACTTGAAAATTTTGAAGATCCATTAAATGATTCTACAAGTCAAGACTCAGCTAGTCAAGACCCATCTAATCAAAGTAGTTCTAATCAAAATGGAAGTACTCAAGATCCATCAGCAGTTGTTGTTCCGGGGGAAGATATATTAAATAATTTATTATTGAAAGCTACTAATGATAAAAATTCAGCTGCGGAGGCATATGTTAACGATTATTTAAAAATTAATAATGAATATAAACAAATTTTAACTCAACAACAAGCAGAACAACAAACAAGTGAATATAAATATAATGACACATATGCACCAACTTTTCCAAATAGAATGATTAGTAAAATTGCTAATAGTGGTTTACCTTTTATGGGATATTTTTCCAAATTGTATGTTCCATATCCGGATTCTACTAAATGTCATGGTTATGGTAACAATTTTGATGGTTGGTGTCAAAAAGAATATGGAAATAATAAAGATTTTGGTCTTGGTACTCCATCTCAATTAGTATCTGGACAAGTTATTAAATACCCGGGAGCCTGTCCAGGGGGATTAATGGGAGCAGGTGGTCAAGGTCGCGCTCAATGTGCGTTTGGATATGCTGGATTATCTAAATTACCTTTAAATTCTACCCAATGTTATCTTACTGCAGGTGGAGATTTTGATAAAGCATGTAGAGATCAAGCTGGTTTTGGACATGATTACAAAGAAGGTGTTATGTCTGATTATATTTTTGGTGTAAAAAATTATTTACCAGATGGTAAAAATGGTTGTTGGGCTGGACAACGTCGTGCAGAATGTGGTTTAGGTTATGCTGGAGGATATAAACTAAAGCCAAATTCAACTAAGTGTAAATTAAATACAACAGACTGGGATGCAGAGTGTAGAACTGCTGGTGGTACGGACCCTGGATATGGTAAAAATGATATACCATCACAAGAAACATGGGGTCAAAAAAGTTTATATAAGGATAAAACATCTGGTTGTATTATTGGTCAAAATAGAGCGGAATGTGGTAAAGGTTATAGTGCTGGTGAAAAATTAGTAGATAATTCAACTAAATGTTATCTATGGACAGATGGTTTTAATGGAGCATGTAAAAATGATTATGGAAGCGATTGGATTTTAGATACAAGGGAATCTACTAAAACTAAATTAAAAGCTTTAGATAAAGGAGCTGATTATGGTAAATATAAAGGAGGATGTATAACAGGGCAGGGTCGTGGTGTATGTGTAAAAAAATCTGATATTAAATATGGAGACACTTTAGTTGGTACTAAATGTGGAGCATGGCTTTCCATTGCAAATAGTTGGTGTAGTGATGATTATGGAAGTGATTTTTTTATGTCAGGAAAAAAACAATATGATTGTTTGTCTGGATTCGGAAGAGCAAGTTGTGTAAAAGCAAAAACTAAATGGACAGATTGTTCTAATAAATGGTGGGGATGGAGTGGAGACGGTGCATGTAAAAAGGCATTTGGTGATAATAGTGTATATGCTGGTAATAATGTTGATTGTGGAAAACATGGTGGTGCATGGTATACCTCAAAATATAATTGTGCTACATGGTAATAAATAAAATAAATAAAATAAATAAAATAAATTAAATAAATTATATATTATTTATTTAATTTATTTAAATTCAACGATAATTTCTACATCTTCACGCTTAATACTTTTGGTTGCTGATATAGATAGTTCTTCGCGTTTTTTTCGTGTTTTTTGTGCATTTATGATTTTTTTCTTTGAAGCTGTACTATTACGCGAATTCATATCTAATTCTATATCTAAATAATTATTTTCAAGATATTTAATAACATCATTTTCTATTGCCCATTTAAAAAAATTTAATTGTCCAATAGTAGTTTGAATATATTTACTATTATCATATGGAATTGTAATGCGTTCCCAACGGCAAAATGGATCAAATCGTTTTTTTGCATACGCTTTTAAATTCAATTTATAATTAACATATACTTTAAATCTCTTTTCTATTTTTTCTGAATCTAATATTTCTGTTATATTATATACCGTATAATGTTTTTTTGCATAATTGGTCGCAAACCAATCAACTATCCTCAAAGATATTCGAGATTCACCATTTATAATACTTAGCATTTTATTCATATTCGCATTATTATCTTTTTTATAATATTCTAATAATTTATCTAAGAGAATATCATTTTGTTTTATATAACTCATTTAATATTTATTTCTCTCTATTTTTAAATACTTATTATAATTAATTATAGTTATTAATCAAAATACAATATTAATATATAATTTATTATAGAACATCTAGTATCATTAGATAATTGTATATTATATGTATTTTTTGTACTTTCTATATTTTCTATATTTTCTATATTTTTAATTTTATTTATAAAATTTTTTATGCTTTTTTGGGATGGTACGCTGTTTCCATATTTATAAAATATTCGCATAAAAATATTTGACCAAAAACATAAAGGTGAATTTATATGATTTTTTATATTAATTTTCACTGTATTATTTATATAACTTATATCATTCATAAAGGGTAAAAGTATTTTTTCTTCTATTAATTTATTCCATTCATCCGATTGATTAGCAACATTAAATAAATTTTTTGATAAATTATTAGAATATGTTTTATTTAATAAGGGATAAACTTGTGTTCTATATATTCCACGCAATGACCAATATGGTGTTGTATCTTTAAAATATGGCACATCATAATTATGTGCAAACTCATATATCTTATCCTTATGGATAGATATCATTGGTCGAGATATTTTTACTCCAAGAATTTTATTCGTTTTTTTTATTACTGATAAATCTAAAATATTTCTTCCTCTACAAATATTATTAAATACATTTTCTATAATATCATCTTTATGGTGTCCTAGTAGTATTTCGGAACAATCATATTTTTTTAATACATCTTTATATAATTTAAATCTAATTTCTTTTGATTTATTTTCGTAATCTGTTCTTTTAATTTCTCCTCTTTGTAAAGAATTAATTTCATGTAATATTAATTCTATATTCATATATTTACACCATTCTTCTAGAAATTTTGCTTCCTCTGTACTTTCTTTACGATTATTATAATTAATATGCACACATATTACTCGTCGATTTAAATATCGTAATATAACAGTTAACACCATAGAATCTACACCACCAGATAAAGAAACTACACATATTTCACTCGGTATACTCACTGTATAATTAATTATTTCTTCTATTAATTTATTTGATATATTAAATTTAATATTTTTTAACTGTATGGATTTTGGTATATATTCTAATACATTAATATGTTTATCATAATCCATAATACAATTATTATATTATGGATTATATTATTATAAATTTTTCAATTTTTTATCTACTAGAAATTTATTTTCTATATTATTGTAAATTTAAAGGTTCATTATTTATTAGAGAATTTTGCGGTTTTAAATATTTTTCTTGGTCATCTAAAACTTGTCCAATATTTTTATGTAAAAATGGATTTTGAAAGGTTTGAATAGTCATTCGTCTTTTCATTATTTCATCTGTCTTTTCTTTATTTATTTTATCATTTTTTTTTATATTATATGCTCCTCTATATGCTACATTATGAATTATTTCATTATCACCATTTAATAATGGCTTATCATTTTTATTAGATTGTTTATATGTTTGTCCATCACTCCATACTTTTACTTCCATTTAATACTATAGTAATTTATAATAATTCTAAATATTTTCATTAATTTTATTAATTTTTATTTTTTGTTTTTTTTGTTTTCTTATTTTTTTTCCACCAAATTTTGATTTTATGTTTGAATCAGAATCATTACAATTACAATGTTCTTGTTCAAATAACATCCACGATTTATAATATTTACTTATACATGATGAAATTGTTTCTGATGATGGTAATATAATATTTAATTTTTGTTTAATATTATCGGAAACATCTGGTGTTAGAATTTCTTTAGCAAATTTAGTTAATTCTCCACATGGCAAACATAAACAGTAGATAACTTTTCTATAATTTGTCTGGTTTTCCATAACTCCATTGATGGATAATAACCTAAAGTTGATTTGTATTCTGATTTAGATGTTTTTGGTGTTATCGGAGATATAGTTATACTTTTAGATATTTTTTGAAGACATATATAATATATGTCTATAAAATGTATACAAAATATAGATTTCAAAAAAAATATTTCTGTAATATTTTCACTTTTAGAACAATTAACTGATGCCCCAATTATCGATATTGAATTATATAATAATATTATATCTGATATTAGTAATAATATATATCATAATGTATTTGTTTATACTAAATATAATAAACCAATTGGTATGATTACTCTTTTAATTGAACAAAAATTAATACATGGAGGTAGTTGTGTCGCGCGAATTGAAGACCTAGTTGTAGATAAAAAGTATAATGGACAAGGAATTGCAACAAAATTATTAAATCATGTTATAACTATTGCAAATAAGAATAATTGTTATAAAATTATTTTAGATTGTAAGAGTGATTTAATTCCATTTTATGAAAAATATGGATTTAAAATGCGAGGAGGCTCTTCTAATACTCTTGCTTCGCTTGAAATTAGAAGAATTTAATTTTTATTTTTTCTTGTCTTTTATTCTTTTTATTTTATTTTATTTTATTTTATTTATTTTTAATTGTTTTGTAAATAGAAATTTATCTTTATTTTGTCGTCTTCTATCTAAATTACATTTTAAACATGCTATAATAACATTATCATTTTTATGTGATAAATCATTATCTACCCTATCTAATGTCCATTGAGATATTTCTCTCACTTTTTGATAAAAAATTAGCATTTTACATTTACAATAATAACATTTTAATTTACTAGATACTAATTTTTCGATAACTTCTTCTAATACAATATTATCATTTTCATATTTATTTTTATTTATATCTTGAGTTTTATAACTATTAATTTTCTTATCTATCTCTCTTAAACATTCTTTTTTATATTCAAAATTATTTGTATTTGTATCAAAATCTAAATATAATTTATTTATCATTTTTACTTGATATTCATATTCAAATACTAAATTTGGCATATCAATCATACAATCACGCTTTGCTATAATATCTAGATTATTAGGATCATTCGCTTTATTTATTTTATCTTTTTGATGTTTGCCTTTTATTTCTATTGATTTCATTATAATTTAATTAATTTTATTAAATTAATTATAAATAAATATTTATTTAATTTATTTAAATAAATAAATATTATATTTAAATTTATCGCAAATAAGCACAAAATCCTAGGTCTGATGATGTTGGAATGCAAATCATATATTGATCTGTAGAACATGGGAAATTTTCTGTTAAATTACATGAAAATCCACAGTATCTCTTTCCCAATACATTTTCCAAGATACATTTAGGTTTTACTGTAATAAAAGAACAGGTTGTTCTCGGACAATCATCATCAACTTCACATCTAGTTGTGCAGATTTCTGGTTGAACCATTGGATATTTAATAGTTACATTTACTTCATCTAGGCGACATGCAGTGAAATATGGGTCTGAATATCTACATAGATTTGATTCAGATAATCCATATCCATATACATTTGCGAATGACATAATCATGATAAATAGAGAACGCAACATCATATATAATATATGATACTATGCTAATATTTTTAAATAGTTATATTATATATATTATCCATTATATTACAAATCAAATTCAATATATGGTTTAGATTTACCAATTTTTTAAGCATTTTATTCATATGTAAAACATATGAAAAATTAAAATGCACAATAAATAAGCTTGCTCTTGAGTCAGTAAATATTGTTTACATAATTTTTTTATTATTAAATCATTTTTAATTTTGAAAGTTGTTTATTTATATCATTTTTTAGATGTTTATATTTTTTAGCATTAATATTCTCGGTGTCGCTTTTTAATATCGCAACTTTTAATATATTATTTGTATGTATTATATTAAATAAGTTAAATTTTATATTATATATAATATAAAATTAGTTAAATTTAATATTATATATAATATAATGTCTAAACAAGAATGTCAAGCATTACAAAATATTAAATATAAAACTATGCTTTTAAATAGTACAAATAAAAAAACATTTACATCATCTGTAACAAATGATATTGATAATATAGATACTTTATTAGATAATGAATGTAATTTAAATAAAAAAGAATGTTGGAATAAATTGGATAAATCGGTTAAAATGGATAAAATAAATGAATTAATAGAATCACTTGCTAATAAACATTCTTTAAATAATGCAGAGAAAACTAATCTAAGTTGTTATTTAAGTACATCTCTTGATAAAAAAAATTTATATAAAAATAAGGATGTTATATATATTAAAGAATCTGGTAAATTAGAGAATATACCAACATTATATTTTAATAATACTACACGAAAATTTACATTAAAAAAACTACAACAACAATCTACATCGAAATCATTGGGTCCAACCAGAAAAGTTAATAGATCAAAATCAAATAATAAAAATAATAAAAATAATAAAAATAATACAGATAAAAATAATACAGATAAAAATAATACAGATAAAAATAAAAGTACTAAATTATTAAAATCTCCGAAATCGCCAAAATCATCTAAATCAGTTAATTCTTCTAATTCTTAAATTAAATATTTATTTCTTTTAATTGTCCAGTTGTATTGCGTCGTAAACCTAACATTGATATCGATTTTTTATGAGGTATATAATTTTCTGATTTTCGCCGATAATTCAATTTACGTTGATTATCAGATATATATAATAAGTTTTTAAGTTTTGATACAGAATTTTGCATATATTTCATATTTTTATATTTCATTGATTTTAAATGATATTTTAATAATAATTTATCTATATCATATGCTGTTTTTTTTAAATTATCTGTTGAAGCATTTATATATAAAGTTGAACCAAAATATAATGAAATTATTCCTGGTGGCCAATCACTAATATTAGATAAAGATATATCCATAATAACTGGAATCATTAATTTATTTCTGGCAATTGCATAAGTCCATTCTTTTAAACAGTTATCTCGTTTTTGTGGATTATTTGCAGTTTCATTAACCTTAATAAAATATTGTTCTGTTAAACATATTATTACTACTTCTGCATTATCTATTCCCTTTGCCATTGCAGCATCTATATTACTAATCATATTATCTTCATCAATCCAATATGACCAACCGAATTTATATAATTCTTCAGCTAATTCTCTTACTCTCATATGATTATTACGATTTAATTTATCATTTTGCCATGTATGCGAGAAAAATAATTGTTTATTCATTTAATTTATATATATAATAATGTATTTATATACATAAATTTGTAAAATCACCAGTTGATTTAGATTTTTTTATAATTTTGCTAGATATATAATTTGCAAATACATTATTTTCGGATATTCGTCTATTAGTTAATTCAATTAGTTTTATATCTGATTTTAAATATAAATTGTTTACATTTATATTTGTTTCAGTATTTTTATTTAAATTTTGTATTGGTTGTGGAGGTGGAGGTGGAGGTGGAGATCTATGTTTTCTAAATTTATTTTTATAATTTATAAATTTAGATTTATTTTCGGTCGGTGGGCGTGGTAATTTTGGAGAAGGGGTTGGTGTAGTTGTAGGTGATGTCTTTGGTGAAAATTTATTAAATGTATTTGTTATTGTATTAGATATAGTATTTATTAATGACCTAGATGAATTTACTTTTGGTGAATTTACTTTTGGTGAATTTACTTTTGGTGAAGTTGATTTTGGTGAAGTTGATTTTGGTGAAGTTGATTTTGGTGAAGTTGATTTTGGTGAAGTTGAATTTGGTGAAGTTGATTTTGGTGAAGTTGATTTTGGTGAAGTTGATTTTTTTTTTATTACATTTATAAATAAATTTTGAGTTTTATTATGTGGTTGTAAACCATTGTTTAATAAAAAACTATTTGCAAATATTACTGATTCAGATAAATCATTATCTGTTGCATTAATATATAATGTAGAACCTAAATATAATGATACAATTCCCGGTGGCCAATTATTGGTATTTAATAAACAAGGTTCCATTATAATTGGTATTAATAATTTATTTCTCATATTCGCATATGTCCATTCTTTTAAACAATTATCTCTATTTCGCGGATTTTTTGCTGTTTCATTAACTTTTTTACAATATGTTTCCGTTAAACATATTAATATTGCATCTGCATTTTCAATTCCTTCTGCCATAGCGGCATCAATATTTCCACCCATATCTTCTTCATCAAACCATGTTGTCCATCCATTGTTTCTTAATTTTTTAACTATTGTATGAACTCGCTTATGCGTATTTCGACCTAAATTATCTGGTCTCCATGTATGTGAAAAAAATAATTGCTTATTTTTTTTCATCATAATTAATAATATAATAATTTATAATTTATACTTATATTATTATAACAAATATTATTATAACAAATATTATTATAACAAATATTATTATAACAAATATATATTTAAAATTGATATTAATATATCTTATGTTAATAACATAGTTATAATATTATGAATTTAGAAGATAGTTTAATTAACATTATAAATGAATTTAAAATATTTACGAATGATAATCTAGATGATTTAAATGAATCAATTACTCAATTAATACATGAATATATAATTAATAATATATCAGATATTATTAATAAAGATTTTGATAAAAATTTAACAAAATATATATATGAAATATTTCTTATTCAAATATTACATTTATTTAAGTCTTATATAAGATATAGAGTTAAATTTAAATTAATACAAGCAATTAAAAGTATAAAAAATAAAATATATTCTAAAATAATACCTCCAAGATCTTATAAAGATAGTTTTATTAGAAATATAAATTATAATGATAATTATAATAATCATATTTCCGAAAAAATATGTATCTTACAAGCAACATATCAACCATCACAAAGAAGTGAAGAATGGTATACATTTCGACATAATTTATTAACAGCTAGTTCTATATGGAAGGTTTTTGGTTCTCAAGCTACACAAAATCAACTCATATATGAAAAATGTAAACCATATACCATATATGGACAAACATCTACTTCTTCTCCATTACATTGGGGACAAAAATATGAACCTATTTCTGTAGAATTTTATAAAAAAGTTTATGAAACCGAAATCGGTGATTTTGGATGTATAAAACACCCTAAATATTCATTTATAGGTGCATCCCCAGATGGAATTAATATCGCTTCTACTAATAAGCGTTATGGACGAATGCTTGAGATTAAAAATGTTGTTAGTAGAGAAATAACTGGTATTCCAAAATTGGAATATTGGGTGCAAATGCAACTGCAAATGGAAACTTGCGACCTAAATGAATGTGATTTTCTTGAAACAAAATTTATTGAATATGAATCAGAAGAAGATTTTTTGAACGATGGATCATATATATTTTCAGATGATAATAAAGTAAAAGGTAGAATTATACAATTTAGTATTGATGGAAAAACGCATTATGAATATGCACCATTATATCATACATTAGAACAATATAATGACTGGGAAAAAATTATTTTTGAAAAAAATACAGATAAAGAATGGATTCAAAATATATTTTGGAAATTGCAAAAATATAGCAACATACTTGTATTACGCAATAAATTATGGTTTAATAATGTAATTACAAAAATAGAAGAATTATGGAATATTATTATTAATGAACGAATTACTGGATTTCAACATCGCGCTCCCAACTCAAAAAAAAGAACCAAAAATCATGATTCACAAGATTTAATTGTAAATAAGTGTTATGTAATTATGGATACTATTAATACTACATAAATTATATTTAATATCAATTACGTAAATTGCCAACCCTCGCTGTTGCATCTAAATCTTCTGCAAGATACTCTCGCATTAAATCTGTTTCATATGCTTCGCGGTCTTGTTCACTAATTTCACCTGTTCCATGATTCTCTCTTATATTCTGCTCTAGTAATGTATCAAATATACTTGTACCAACTGGTCCAGTACTATTTATTGATGAATGTCGATGTTTTAAAAATGGTTTTCTTCTTTTTTTCATAACTATATTATATTTCGCTAATATTGCTGCTATTTCTCCATCTGATAACTTATGTTTTTCTCTATTTTTTGCTCGTGCACTACGATTAAACCACCATCCCTTATTACGTCTTGACGGATTCGGTTTTTTTATAGGTTGCATTGATACTTTTTTTGTTTGATTACCTATACTTTTTGGTTTACTTTTAGTTTTACGTTTTGGGGAAGGAGGACTATATCTTTCTGGTTTACGAGATGTTCTCGTACTTTTTCTTGATGGACTCGTTATTTTTTGTTTAACCCCGCCTTTTTTATTTTTTCTTGTAAAAAATTTACTAAACATAATTATATATATATGATATTAGATAATTATTTTTTATAAATATAATATGTATAACTAAAGAATGATAATCTCTCTTTTTCTATGATATAAATATATTTAAAATTATTTAAAACTATCTAATAATACATATATAATGAAAAAGATAAATAATGAAATGTATGTAAAAAAACGCAATGGTAATATGGAAAATGTTTCATTTGATAAAATTTTGAAACGAGTTAAAAATCTTGGACAAGAACATAATATAAATATAAATTTTACAACATTGGTAATTAAAATAATAGATCAATTATTTGATGGTATTTGCACTTCTCAAATAGATGAATTAACAGCTGAACAGGCTGCATCAATGTCTACAATACATCCTGATTATTCTAAACTTTCTAGTTCATTAGTAATATCTAATCTTCATAAAAATACAAATAATACATTTTCTAAATCTATGAATATTCTTTATGATTTTAAAGACAATAATACAAATAAAGTTCCATTATTAGCAGATAATATTATTAATATTATAAATAAACATGCTAATTATTTTAATAATATTATTGATTATAATCGTGATTATTTAATCGATTATTTTGGATTTAAAACACTCGAACGAGCATATCTTATTCATACAAATGGGCAGGTTATTGAGAGACCCCAAGATATGTTTTTACGAGTTGCTATTTGTATTCATATGGATGATTTGGATTCTGTAAAAGAAACATATGATTTAATGTCTCAAAAATTCTTTACACATGCAACTCCAACACTATTTAATGCTGGTACTCCACGCCCACAATTAAGTTCTTGTTTTTTAATAGCAATGGAAAGTGATAGTGTCGATGGTATTTATAATACATTAAAAGAATGTGCTAATATATCTAAATGGGCTGGTGGAATTGGACTTCATATTCATAATATTCGCGCAAAAGGAAGTCATATTCGTGGAACAAATGGTACATCTAATGGTATTGTACCAATGCTAAGTGTTTTTAATAAAACAGCTCGTTATATTGATCAAGGTGGTGGTAGAAGAAATGGAAGTTTCGCAATCTATATTGAACCACATCATGCTGATATAATGGATTTTCTGGATTTAAGAAAAAATCATGGCGATGAAGAATTACGCGCAAGAGATTTATTTTATGCACTTTGGATATCTGATTTATTTATGGTAAGAGTTAAAACTAATTCTAAATGGAGTTTATTTTGTCCAGATAATGCACCAGGATTATCAGACTGTTTTGGTAATGATTTTAAACTATTATATGAAAAATATGAATCTCAAAAAAAATATGTTTGTCAAATAAATGCCCGAGATTTATGGATTAAAATTTTAGATTCTCAAATGGAAACAGGAACACCTTATATATTATATAAGGATGCTATAAATAATAAAAGTAATCAGCAAAACCTTGGTACAATTATGAGTTCAAATTTATGTTGTGAAATAACTGAATATAGTAATAAAAATGAAACAGCGGTTTGCAATTTAGCATCAATAGCATTAAATCGTTTTGTTATTGAAACACATTCATCATTTAAAGGAACTTGTGTTGTTTATACAAAAGATAATTGTAATTGGTGCATATTAATGAAAGTACTATTAAAAAGAAAAAATATAGAATTTCAAGAAATAGTTTTGAATACAGATAAAGAATTTATGGAATTTAAAGATAAATTCTCTGTATCAACAGTACCACAATTAATTAATAATGATACATTAATTGGTGGATATAATACAGTATTAGATATTTTAAGAAATAAATTTGATTATAATAGTTTATTTAAAATTACAAAAGTTATTGCAAATAATTTAAATAAAGTAATAGATATTAATTTTTATCCAACAGAAAAAACTAAGCGAAGCAATTTATATCATAGACCAATTGGTATAGGTGTTCAAGGTTTAGCTGATACATTTATAACAATGGATATACCATATCATAGTGAAGAGGCAAAAAAAGTAAATAAAAAAATATTTGAAACAATATATTTTGCTGCATTAGAAAAAAGTAATGAACTATCTATAGAACGTTATAATGATATGCTATTTTTGAAAAATGAATATTGTATATCTTGGTCATTTAATGGACAACATGATTTATGTCAAGAATATAATGTAGATGATTATAAAAACGCATCTTCTAGTTCTACAATTGCAAATGAGGATAAAATTTCTAAATTATTAGAAAAATATAAGCCAATTCGAAAAGAAATCGAGAGAGATTTTATTGATAAAAGTGAGTTTTATGCAGGTTCATATTCATCTTTTGATAATTGTCCAGCATCAAAAGGTATTTTGCAATTTGATATGTGGAATGTTAGTCCTACCGAGAGATATAATTGGACTAATCTTAAAACTAATATTATTAAATATGGTTTAAGAAATAGTCTTCTAGTAGCACCAATGCCTACAGCTAGTACAAGTCAAATATTAGGAAATAATGAATGTTTTGAACCAATTACAAGTAATATATATACTAGAAGAACATTAGCTGGAGAATTTGTACTAGCAAATAAATATCTAATTCAAGAACTGATTGATTTAGGAATTTGGAATAATGAGATTAAAAATAATATTATTTTAAATAAAGGTAGTATTCAATATATAGATAATATTCCGCAATTTATAAAAGATAAATATAAAATTGTATGGGAAATACCTATGAAACATCTTATTGATATGGCAAAAGAACGCGGTGCATTTATTTGTCAATCACAAAGTCTAAATTTATGGATGGAAGATCCGGATGCTAAATCTCTTACAAATATGCATTTTTATGCATGGAATTCTGGACTTAAAACAGGAATCTATTATTTGCGTAGAAAACCAAAACATCAACCACAACAATTTACTATTGAACCTACAAAAAAACCTCAAACTAGAAAAGAAAAAGATCTACATGATGAATTAAATTCTGGGGATAATGGATGTGAAATGTGTTCTGGTTAAGGAAATAACAATGGAGTGAAATGTCTTCACTTTTTTAAATTCACAAATATAATTTCATTTATATTTATTATTTAATAAATTTACACTATTAGATACTTCTAGAAAATCGATATCTAATTTCATTTTACCATAACAACGCAAACATGCTAATACATCTATCATAGAATTATGTAGCCCATCCGGTATAGTGTTAAATAAATGTTTATGTAGTTCCATTAATTTTGGATATTTAAAATATTCATTACCATTTTTACTTTTTGCGACTATTTTGCAAAGATCTACACTATTTTTCATAGTACAATATTCTGATTTCCTATTTTTATTAACAGTGAAATTTTGTTGTATTTTATTTCTAATACATTCAACCATAATCATTCGCTTATCAAACGATATATTATGACCAACAACTAAATCGGCATTATTTAATATATTATTAAATAATTCTAATTCATAAACAATATCAACACCTTGTTCTTGACATTTTTTATTTGATATTTTATGAATATTTTCACTTTCTTTAGATATATAAATTCCCTTAGGTAATTTTATAATTACATCACAATATTGTAATATAGTCGACTCATCTGTATCATATAATATATATGATAATTGAACTATATGAGGCCATAAATGTGTTGTTATAATTGATGGATTAATTCCTATAGGTAATCCAGTAGTTTCGGTGTCAAATACTAAAATTTTCATTTTTATTATTTAATATAATTTAAATATAAATTAATATATTTAAATTATATTATCAATTTTATATAATGCCTGAATTTTATAAAAAATAATGATTTGGTCTATTTATAATGGCAAAAATACTAATTCAAATAATTGTCCATATACAAAGAAATTTGGTATAAAATGTTCTATGCCACATATAGATCAATCTAATGGTAAATTTACAAAATAAAATAATTTATAATTCTTTACCACCTAAATAAGGTATTAATTTAAATTTTTTTGTTCGTTTTGTAAGAAATTTACCTCTTCTATAACATTTTTTTGTATTAATATGTTTACAGTACATAATTTCTTTTTCCTGTATTCCATATTTATACAAATTAGCAAATCGATTACCATATATGTATAAATTATTTATTGCAATTAATCGTTTCTTTAAACAATCATCTATTTTACCAACTTTCATTTGAAGTTTTATTCCCTCAGGAAAAGCCATTTTTATAGCTGCTATACGCCCTACACCAGATATAGTTACATACTTATTTTTACTTAATTCAACTATTTGTTCTTGATTAATAGATGCAAATGGACTATTTAAAAAAAATGAGGAAGTTAAATCTATAAAACCATTTTTTTTTTCTAAACTTTTTAAATCTTTTTTATTGGTTTTTAAAAATTTAGCGCGATTTAATGTTTTTTTTATAGAAGTTTCTCTATCAATAGAATGAAGCAAATTTATATTATTAGAATTAACTATCATTTTAACAAAAGATTTATTATGATTATTAATATAATTATTAACTTCCCCAGCAGTTCGTATCATTAAAAGTGTTAACGGCTCAATATTTCGCCTTAGTTCTGGTAATTTATCTATCCAATATTTAATTTTATTTATATCTCCACCTTCTCTTATCCGTCGTTTCGTATTCATATATATATATATATTATATTATTAATTTTTCATATCAATAATACTTGCATTTTTACATAGACCAAAACTTTTTCGATGCCATTCTGTTATACCATATTTTCTTATTCCATCCATATGATTCGTTGTGCCATATCCTTTATTTTTTATTAAATCATAATATTCGTCTAATTTTGGATAATTTTTACATAATTCATAAATATAATTATCTCTCTCCACTTTTGCCAATATTGATGCAGCAGCAATTGGTGTATATTTATTATCGCCACCAATAATACAACGACATGGTATTTCTTTAATTGTTTCTTCTTTTAAATCTAAATATGTAAATGGTTTAAAATCATTTCCATCAACTAAAATTGTAAAACTTTTATCTGCATATTTATTATTAAATTTTTCGGTTTTTTCAAAAAATTCTATTTTATTTAGCAACTCTTTAATTGCTTTATGCATCGCCAAATATGTAGCTTTTTTAATATTTTCTTTATCTATTATTTTTTCATCCATAAAAGCAATACAATATTCATTACTATTTGTTTTTATATATTCATAAATATTTGATATTTTCTTTTTAGAATGATATTTTTTACTATCTTTTATTAAATTATGTTGAAAACTAGTATCCTTTGGTAAAATTACCGCAGCACAATATACGCTTCCAAACATAGGACCTCGTCCGACTTCATCAACTCCAATTTCAATAATATTTTCATCTGAATTATAATAAGGTTGTAAAGTCATAATATGCTATTCTATTTAATATTTTATTAAATTTTATTTAATCAATTTTAATAAAATTTATTTAACTTTATTTAACTTTAATAGTTTATTTAAATTATTAAAATTTTCTCCAAAGTTATATATAATGAAATTAAAATTCAACTTGAACTATTGTTTATTAGCAATTCTAGTAATTATAATATTATATTGTTGTTTAGGAAATAAAAAATTATATGAAGGTCTTGCTAATCCACTTGACACTGAATGGACTGAATGTAGCAATGAATGGTGGGGATGGAGTGGTGATGGTGCATGTAAAAAAGCATTCGGCAATGTAAGTGGATATGCTGGAAATAATGTAGATTGTGGAAAACATGGTGGTGCATGGTATACCTCAAAATATAATTGTTATAAACCACCCGGACCTTGTCCTGCACCGCCCGCACCAGCTCCTGTTTCCAAAGGTAATACTCTTAAAACTCTAAGTGGAAATAGTGCGGCATTTCCAACTCAAGTAATTATTAAAGGTAAAAATAATAAGACAGCAACATTATCTGTATCAGAAGCCCTTTTAGCAGGTAAAACTGACCAAATAGATCCTGGATGTTATTCATTAAATAGTTTTATGTGTGGCGTTAACGTATCAGATATCTTAAAATCGGGTGATAGTTGTGCCGTTGATTCAATATCATTACCAGCAAATATTAAAGCAACTGCATATACATCAAGTGGTGGGTGGGATAATTTATGTAAACAAGAAAAACTTGAAGATATTCCTGCTGGATCTATCGATTATAAATTTTATTCAAATCCATGTGGATTTTTATTTTCAAGCGCAGATACATCAACATCATCCAAATGGATTCAAATAAAAGGAACTAATGGTTCAATAATTACATTAGATCCAAATACCGCTCTTAAATTATCTGGTGAATCTGATCAAGATACCGCTGGATGTTTTACATTAAATTATAGTAAAGCATGGCAAAGTGCATTAAAAGATAATGGTACTCATTGTGAAGTGGACTCTATTTATGTACCGTCTGGTCTTCAAGCAACTGCATATACATCCAGTGGTGGATGGGATAATTTATGTAAACAACAAAAATTAGGTGATACTATTCCAGAAGAAACAACACATGTATTTGATGGTGATAAACCATGTGGATTTCTTTTTGAAAAATATACACCAGGCGTTGCCCCAGGAAAACTTCCTGCTGACGAATTTTGGGCCGGACCATGTAGCGCCCAGTATGACCATGGAACATGGCCTTCTACAATTCCTGCTAAAGGTCAGATTGCATGCACCGCTGCCAAAGCAGGGTCAACATATGTAGACTATCATGATTGTGGTCAAGATCCAGGAGGTACATGGTGGACTGCCAAATATATATGTAAAGATAAAGCATCACCAACACCACCTGCACCAACACCACCTGCACCAACACCACCCGCACCAACACCTCCACCTCCACCACCTCCACCACCTCCACCACCACCTCCACCACCACCTCCACCTCCACCACCTCCACCACCACCAGCACCCGGTCAAGGACCTATAGGACCAACCGGACCAATGGGTCCTATGGGACCAGTTGGACATATGGGTCTTATTGGACCTGCTGGACCAAAAGGACAAATGGGAGTGATGGGTCCAAAAGGACCTCCTGGACGAAAAGGACAGCCTGGGGTTGTACCGACAACAACATGTGGTAAAGGAACATTTTGGGATGTGATAAAACAACTATGTTTACCAGCAAGTCTTAATTGTGGACAAGGTACAATTTGGAATGCAGATAAAAATATGTGCGTTGCTGTTAAACCAAATTTGGAATCAAGTGATTCTACTGATCCAACAAATCAAAACAATCCAACAGATGATAATTATAGTTATAATAGTAATTATAGTCAACCATTATCATCTCAATCGTCGCAAAAACCAGTACAATCTTTATCATCATCAACTCCATCATTATTACCTGGACAAAATAATCAATATATGTTAAATCATAAATAAACTTACAAATATTCAGTATAAAGCAAAATAAATTATATAATTAAGATTTTTTATCATTATTAACTAAATTTAGCTATAAATAAATTACTTATAATTTATTTATAATTTTATATATATTTATATATAATGAAATTAAAATTTAATTTAAACCATTGTTTAATAGCAATTCTTATAATTATAATATTATGTTGTTGTTTAGGAAATAACATTTTATATGAAGGTGTTGATAGCGATAATTCTGGGCCATCACCTGGACCAATGCCATCACCTGGACCAATGCCATCACCTGGACCAACGCCATCACCTGGACCAATGCCATCACCTGGACCAACGCCATCACCTGGACCAACGCCATCACCACAACAAGGACCAAGAGGTCCAATGGGACCAGTTGGCCCAGTTGGACCTATTGGACCATCAGGACAGATTGGACCATCTGGACAAAAAGGAAACCTAGGACATAGTGGTCAAATTGGTAATATTGGACCCGCTGGAGATAATGGTCCTACATTAGATAAATCATGTGGAAAAGGAACATTTTGGGATGTAATAAATAATATATGTTCTCCATTAAGTAATTTCTGTAGTAATGGTACTATTTGGAATCCTGATAAAAATATGTGTGTTTTTGATAGATCAAATATACATCCAAAACCAGCACCCCAACCACCATATCCAGGTCCCCAACCACCATATCCAGGTCCCCAACCACCATATCCAGGTCCCCAACCACCATATCCAGGTCCCCAACCACCCGTTCCACAAGGAGATAATAATCAATATATATTAAAATCACAAATTGTTCCACCAGTATGTCCTGCATGTCCAGCCATTAGTACCGGTGGCGGAGGAAGTTATTGCAAAAAGGAACGCCCATGTCCACCATGTGCACGCTGTCCAGAGCCAGAATTTAAATGTAAAAAAGTACCAAATTATGATTCAACAAATACTAATTACTTACCAAAACCTTTATTAAATGACTTTAGTGAATTTTAATTTTATATATAATTTTATATAATAATTATATATAATGAAATTTAAATTCAATTTCAAATTATCTTTATTTATATTACTTATTGGTCTAATATTATATTGTTGTTTAGGAAATAATTTTTATGAAGGACTAGATCAGCAATCTTCTAATCAGTCCGGCAATGAACTACAAAGTTGTATAACATCATGCAATACTACATGCAATAGTACCGCTAAAAAATCTAATCCACATTTACAGGGAACAGATATAGAAAATTATTGTGGCAATCAATGTAATACTTCTTGTAATAAAATTTTTGGTTCGGAACCACCATCAGCCAAACCTTTACCATCGAGGCAACCTATCGCACCAAATAGAGAACCCTCTTCCGCGCAATATATTGATAGTGATTATAATGTAGATTCGCCGGTTTGTCCAAGTTGTCCGTCTAATAATAATTATGGAACTACTTCTTGTAAAAAAGAGAAACCATGTCCTCCATGTCCTCGCTGTCCAGAATCAGCTTTTAAATGTAAAGAAGTTCCAGATTACGATTCAACAAATACAAATTATCTTCCAAAACCAATTTTAAATGATTTTAGTAAATTCTAATTTTTTATTCTTACCTTCAAACATTTGGGGTCAACTTTTAATGTTTTACATTTTTGTTCTTGGGGTACAATATTTAATACACATTTTGCTTTTTTACCATATAATGGATCAGTACATCCAGATTCTTTTTTTTGTGTTTTTTGTGTTTTTTTTGTTTTAAATTTAAATAATTTTTGTTGATCATTTAATGTTTTTTTATCGGTTGAACATCTTGATCTAAAATGTTCATATCGTTCTCTTACATCACAATATGATAACTTAGATTTTTTATTTAACATTTTATTTACAATTTCATGTAATCTATATATATATCTAGAAAAACTATCCCGATTTTTTAAATGACATGACATTAAAGTATGACTTTTAAAATTATTTATTAAATTAATTCTACAATATTTACAAGGTAATGTATATTGCATATTTAATATTAATTGTTTATAATATTTTTTATCATCAATACTCGGTTTTATAGGATAGTTAAAACTTATCGTGTGCAAATAATGCCACATATTAGGTCCCCAAATTGTTGTTAACATACCATCACCACTTGAATAATTTTTTTTATTAAATATTTTTTTTGTTTTAGATTTACTTTTTGTTTTAGATTTAGTATTTCTATACATCATATATTATATTTAGAAAAAAAATTATACACTACTTATGATTTATATTATTTATATTATTTATATCATTTATATGATTTATATCAATTATTTTTTTATAATATTCTTTATCAGTTAAATAATCATTTATATTAATTTCTACTAATTTACCGTCCGAATTTCGATATAACATTTAAATATATATATTATATTAGATTATATATATTTATTTAATTACGTTTATATTAATATATAATTTAGTATATATTAATTATATATATGTTAAAATTTTGGAATTTTTTAAAGTATAAAAAAATAATTATTATTTTATTAATTGTAATTAGTATATTTAGTATTCTATCTTACTTTTATTATAAACGTATTGTGCAACCAGAACTAAATAAAAAATATGTTGAAAATAAAGAATTTATATCCGAATCACAAGAAGAGACATTACCACCAACATTATATTATTTTTATACAACATGGTGCCCACATTGCAAATCTGCAAATTTACAATGGGAATCTTTACAATCAGATACTAATAGTACTATTAATGGTAAAAAAATTATATTTAAAAGCATCGATTGTGATAAAGATACTGCTACAGCAGACAAATTTAAAATAACTGGATATCCAACTATAAAATTAATTTATAAAAATACTATATATAATTACGACGCAAAACCAGATACAGAAACTCTTCTAAAATTTCTAAATTCTGTAATTAATTAAATAAATTATAATATATTAATTAAGATTTTGTAAAAATACTTCACCACATTTGACTCCTATTTCTATCATATCTTTTCTAATATTTTCATCATCTAGTACATTTTTCCAATTCAAAAAATTACAATATTTATCTATTTTACATTCTACTTCTTTTAAATTATCTATTTTATTACTTTTATTTGATGATATTAATCCAAATAAACGATTAATTAATATATATATATATTCATTTGTTTCAATATCGTTAATATTTATATTAATATTATTATCTAAACAATTATTATCACATAATTTGAATGATAATATTTCATCTATATTATCATGTAATTTTTCCACATTTAATATACATTTATCTATTGGATAATTATTTATAAATCCTCCATCTATAAAACATTCACTATTATCAATTATTGGAGAGAAAATAATCGGAAACGCAGCTGACATTGCTAGTGCTTTATATAATTTTAATTCTGGATGTGTTTTATAGGATAAATCAACCAATGTTGATATATTCATACTTATTTTCGATGTAAATATATGAATATCTATATTATTATACTCATAAAATTCTTTTAATGTAATTTCTTCAGATAATCCTTTGGCCGATAATAATGTATTTAATATTATTTTTACTATTATTTCTATATCAAGAATCCCTTTATTTTTCCACATATTTAATATATTAGCTAATTTTATGGATATTACCTTATTCCATGGTCTTTTTATTATATAATCATCCAATTCAGACCAATCATATTTTAATATCATAAAAACACCAATTAAAGCACCAATTGATACGCAATATATTGTTTTAATATTTGAAATATCAAAATATTCATTTTGTGATAAGTATTTTAATGCGCCATATAATATATAGCCACCATCCCCGCCTCCACTTAAAACTAAATGTTTTATTGTCATTATAAAATAACTATTTATATAATATTTAATAGTTATTTTAATAACTTTATTTTCTAATATATTTATTAATGAATACTATTTTTACCATAGATAATGTTGATGATTATAATGAAAAAATTAATTTAGATGATTTATATCAACGAAAAAAACAGCATGATATATCTACCACTAATAATTATAATAAAATACTAAATCGGATACATAATAGAATTAAAACTACTTCTCGATTGCAATTAAATGAACATTTTTGTTGGTTTATTGTTCCCGAAATGATGATTGGAGTACCAAAATTTGATATAGGTACTTGTATTGCATATATTATTGATAAACTACAAGATAATGGTTTTAATGTTCGTTATACACACCCCAATTTATTATTTATTTCATGGACACATTGGGTTCCTGATTATGTACGAACTGAAATTAAAAAAAAAACTGGAAATAGTATTGATGGATATGGTAATATTATAAATAAAGATACTGAACAAAAATCTAATACTGCTAATTCTAGTATAGGTCCAAATTCATTATTATTAAAAAATTCTGCTCCAAAAAATAAAGTTAATAATAATAATAATAATACTAAAGATATTAATTCTTATAAACCAAGTGGTCAATTAATTTATAATAATGATATTATTAAATCATTAAGTAATTTAAATATTAAATAAATATTTATTTGCGTTTATTTCTTGTTATTCTTTTTTTATTTCTTACCATGTTTTTTTTATTTTTAGTATATTTTTTTTTTCCTCCAATCGATTGTGATGGACTAGTTATATAATTTATTGCTTCCAAAAATTTATTTTTTGTAGTATCTACTAATGTTTCAGTTTTATCCTTAATATCATCTACCATATTTTCTGTTTGTTCTTTAATATTTTCTACTATATTTTCAGATTTGTCTTTTGTAGTATCCATTATATTTTCTGATTTATCTTTTAAATTATCAATATATTGTTTAAAATTTTGCTCTGTAGGTTGCTCTGTCGGTTGCTCTCTCGGTTGCTCTCTCGGTTGTTCTGTAGGTTGCTCTCTCGGTTGTTCTGTAGGTTGCTCTCTCGGTTGTTCTGTAGGTTGCTCAGTCGGTTGCTCTGTCGGTTGTTCTGTAGGTTGCTCTGTCGGTTGTTCTGTCGGTTGCTCTGTAGGTTGCTCTGTCGGTTGTTCTGTCGGTTGCTCTGTAGGTTGCTCTGTAGGTTGCTCTGTACTTAATTTATCATGCTCATCTTGTAAATTATTTAATTGTACTTTAGATGTATTTATCATTTGTCTTTTAAGTATATTATTATATATACGCAATCCTTTTAAAAAATGTTTTTCACAAGAAATATATAATTCTATGATGGTATTTCTAGTATCATTAATCATTTTTTGTAATTTATTTTGATTAAATTTTGGATTTAAAAGTATTTTTTTATTATTGCTTGAGTAAAATAGTTCTTGTAATATATTTAATAATTTATCATAATATTTTTTTCTTTCTGCAATCATTGCATCAATATTTGCAACATACATTTTAAAATCTTTTTTATGATCATTCTCATTATTATAAAATGATTCATCAATAGGTGTATCATATAATAGTTTATTTTCTGGATTATTTTTTCTACAACCATCACTATTATAAAAATCTTTTAATTTAATTTGACTAAATTTGGTTATTTTACTCTTACCTAATAATGTTTTAGGAATTTTTTTACCAGTAAATTCTTTATATAAATTTTTAACATCTTTTCTATATTGTTTCTTCATTTTATTGGTCATTCCAGTAAATTCCCCAGTTTCATAATCATATTTATCATAATATAATTGTTTTAATTCTGGCATACCAATTTCATGTTTTAATTTTTTTCCTTTTTCAGGACATGGATCACAATTCATTCTACAAAAATCTGGATTTATTATACCAGCATCTTTAAACTTTTCATAACTAGAATTATTTATTAATGCATTTAATCTATTACTACATAAATTATTTTTTCCAATATTTATTTGAGTAGATGTTATATCATTTGTCATATCTTTTTTATTTATTAGATCTGTTGTTCTTTTTTTACCATCAGTATCAATATATGTATACATTGGATTAACTGTTGTTGCAATTGCAGCAAATATATACGCAATTTGAACATATTGTTTAGCAATTCCTATACACATATTTTTTTTTATTTCCGGGTCTTTAACGTCATATTCGGATATCAAATTAAATAAACTATCTTTATCCGATTCTTCATTAAGTATATTATCTTCTTTTGATTCCGACATTCTTGGTTGAAATATAGTTGGTTCTGACATTGTTGGTTGAAATATAGTTGGTTCTGACATTGTTGGTTGAAATGCAGTTGGTTCTTGCACAGTAGGTTCTGGTGCACTAGGTTCTGGTGCAGTAGGTTCTGTCGCAGTAGGTTCTACTGCAGTAGATTCTGAAGCAGTTGGTTCTTGCACAGTAAGTTCTGGTGCACTAGGTTCTGGTGCAGTAGGTTCTGTCGCAGTAGGTTCTGATGCACTAGGTTCTGGTGCAGTAGGTTCTGTCGCAGTAGGTTCTGGTGCACTAGGTTCTGGTGCAGTAGGTTCTGTCGCAGTAGGTTCTGGTAGAGTTGGTTCTTGCACAGTAGGTTGTGGTGCAGTAGGTTGTGGTGCAGTAGGTTGTGATGCAGTAGGTTGTTGCATAGGCAATGGATTATGCTTTTCATTAATAACACTATTTTCACCACCTATAATATTAATATTATCACTAATCTTGTCAATATTATTATATGTATCATCTGTATTATATGTATCATCTGTATTATATGTATCATCGGTTTTATCGATATTATTGATATTATCGGTATTGTTATCAGGAGTATTATTATTAGGATTTTGAATAGCAATTATATTTGTTTTTTTTAAATTATTACCAAAAATATCTCGGGTTTTAGCTAAATATGTAATGGTTCCATTATCTAAATATTTATTTATTATTTTTGATGTTAAAATAACTAATTTATTACAATAATCTGGGTCTAATAATTTTTTCATATCTTGATAATTTTGCGTACGTATATACTCTCCTGCAATATAATTTAATTCCTCTTCTAAGTTATCTTTTTTTTCAAATGATGAAGTATTTCCCATATATATAAATATATATAACCTTTTTATTTTATTACATAAAATTGAATTTAAATTTGGATTTAAATTTATCCTAATATATAATTACAATGAATGATTTTACTAAAACAAAAAAAAAGCGTAATAATAATAATAATAATAATGATTTATGGAATATGTTCGATAGTGAAATAAATAATACATCTGATAAAGCAATAGAATGTATATATAGAGCTGATGGAGAAAGAACTTTTTGCGAACGATGTCAATCAATTCTTGTTGTAACTGATGAAGGTTATTTAGCATGTAAAAAATCCTCATGTGGAATTATATATAAAGATATGACAGATCAATCTGCAGAATGGAGATACTATGGTGCTGATGATAATAATAATAATGATCCAACCAGATGTGGAATGCCAATAAATCCTTTATTAATAGAATCATCATATGGGTGTAAAGTTTTATGTCCAATTAAATCATCATATGAAATGAGAAAAATACGTAGATACACGGAATGGCAGTCAATGCCATATAAAGAAAAAGCTCAATTTGATGAATTTCAAAGAATTACTATATTAGCGCAAAATGCAGGAATACCAAAAATGATTATATCAGATGCCATAATATATCATAAAAAAATTTCAGAAACAAAAACATTTAGAGGTTGTAATCGAGATGGTATTATTGCAGCTACAATATATCTATCTTGTAGAATTAATGGATATCCAAGAACCGCAAAAGAAATTGCAACTGTATTTAATCTAGATTATACTAGTGCAACTAAAGGATGTAAAAATGCAACATCTATTGTAAATGAAATAGAACAAACAATGAATAATGATGATAAAACAATATTTTGTAAAACAACACCTTTATCATTTATAGAACGATATTGCAGTAAATTAGGTATTAATCAAGAATTAACTATGGTATGTAAATTTATTGCTACAGTTATACAAAAACATGATCATATTCCGGAAAATACTCCACACTCTATTGCTGCTGGAATAGTATTTTATGTTTCACAAGTCTGTCATCTTAATATATGTAAAAAAAATGTGAATACTATCAGCGAAATTAGTGAAGTTACGATTAATAAATGCTATAAAAAATTAGAACAACTAAATATTGAACTTATTCCAAAAAAAATTCTAGATAAATATAAATTGCTATAATATATATGACAATTAATGTAAATGCAGGTAGTTATGGTGAACACGATTATCAACCTAGAAACGAATTTCCAGATAAACCTAAACCTAATTGTGCAAATTTAGGATCTGGTGCAAAAGATGATCCTGAACACTGTAATCATTTAGATTATGTGTGTTCGTTTAAGCGATGGCCATGGTCAAAAAAAAATGTTATAAAAAAGGAACTGGTGAACCACCACCGGGAAGTTCGTATGAAGACATGGGTATCCAGGAAATCGGTGGCAAAAAATTAAAAACACCCAAATCTAAAAAACTTAAATCCAGAAAAGTCAAATCTAGAAAACTCAAATCTAGAAAAGTCAAATCTAGAAAACCAAAATCTAGAAGATCAAAAACTCGCAAACATTAAATTGAATTGCGATATATAATTCTATATTTTTTATTGATATACTATAATGTGTATACCAACAAAAATTTTTATAATACCATACAGAAATCGAGAACCACAAAAACATCATTTTGAAATTTATATGAAATATATTTTAGAAGATATTTCAAAATCTGATTATGAAATATTTTTTATTCATCAAATGGACAATCGACCATTTAATAGAGGTGCTATAAAAAATATAGGATTTTTAGCTATGAAAGCAAAATATCCTAATAATTATAAAAATATTTCTTTTATATTTAATGATGTTGATACTCTTCCTGTGAGAAAAAATTTATTAAATTTTGATACTGTACCAGGTGTTGTTAAACATTATTATGGTTTTAAGTTTGCTTTAGGTGGAATATTTTCAATTAATGGTGGTGATTTTGAAAAATCAGGTGGATTTCCAAATTTTTGGGGATGGGGTTTAGAAGATAATACCATGCAAATTCGTGTATTAAATGCTGGTATTAAAATTAATAGAGATGTTTTTTATACATTTTTAGATCGTAATATTATTCATATTAATGATGATCTTACTAAAATACATACTAAAGAAGATATACATAGATTTAATAAAAAATTAACCGACTCATTATATGATATACATAATTTATCGTATACAATAGAAAATGAATTTGTTCAAGTAAAAAATTTTACGACAAGATATAATGCAGAAAATGATACATTTTATAATAAACATATTTCTGAGGGATTAAGTAAAGTAAAGGCATTACCTATTCATAATTCTTTACAAAAGCGATTGAGAAAGCTACCTTTTTAAATATTTACAGCGCATGTAGTCGTTTTATTTTCTAATGTTTTATTTTCTAATGTTTTATTTTCTAATGTTTTATTTTTATAAATTTTATTATATATTAATACAACTCCCATAGCTGTAATCATAAAATTAAAAAAAAATAATAACATTATAG